>Ga0265295_1000030_pt1 | contig 280005 bp, 263 predicted proteins | sample Munlansysbiofilm_FD_192503 | JGI IMG/M metagenome (GOLD analysis project Ga0265295, IMG submission 192503) | Leachate microbial communities from a municipal landfill in Southern Ontario, Canada - Methane capture system biofilm | ecosystem: Engineered > Solid waste > Landfill > Unclassified ...
TAAATTCTCACATTGCCGGTGCGCCACTTCTAGCCTCGGCGTAAACTTTATGCGGAGCTCGGCAAAAGAGGCGCTTCAAAACAGAAACATTAGGATAACAATCTACACGAACCTGGCTAACGTTTTCAATTATTTTAATAAAACTATATTTCAGATAGATTTGCCCCATACAGCGTTTAAAAACACCTACTCCTTCTGCGTAACGTTCATAGCACACCCGACCCGCGCTCTCTTTGTGCGCAAAGATTCTGAATCAAGTTCAGAATGACAGTCTAGAGTGAATGCAGGGGCGCAAAAAACCGCAAAACCTACGCGGCGCTGGAGAGTTTCAGCCCGATGATTCCGGCGATGATGAGGGCGATGCTGAGGAGGCGGCCGAGATTAATCAGTTCGCCGAACAGGATGCTGCCACAGATTACGGTGCCTACGGCGCCGATGCCGACCCAGACGCTGTATGCCGTGCCGACGGGGATGTGGCGCATGGCAAGACTGAGGAGCCATACACTTACTATCATGGCGCTGAGAGTGAGGACGGTGGGGATGGGGCGGGTAAAGCCTTCGGTGTATTTAAGGCCTATGGCCCAGGCCACTTCGAAGGTGCCCGCTATTATCAGGATAAACCACGCCATAATTTTGCCTTAGGGCACGTTTGAGCGCTGCATGAAAGATGGTGGGATGCGCTGGGAAGGCACAGAAATGTAAAGCGAGGGTGCGTGTTTACCCTCAACTACGCCCGCGCTGGGATTGCTGTTTTTCCCGTTCTTCAATTTCTGCCAAGGTCTGCAGATAGAGTTCGTAGCGCTCGGGTTTCAGGGTATCCGCGCCGACCGCGGGAATGATGTTGCAGCCCGGTTCGTTGCGGTGGCGACAATTGCGGAACTTGCACGGAGTTTGCTCCAGAATGGATGAAAAGCCCGGATACCAGTACGCCAGGTCTTCGCTGCTCACATCCACCGGGCTGAAGTCGCGAAAGCCGGGGGTGTCTACCAGCTCGCCTCCGTCCGGCAGGGCAATCAGGGTGGAGACGCTGGTGACATGACGGCCATGCTGATCTTGACTGAGTTGGCCCACGGCCAGATCAAGTTCGGGCACCAGGGCGTTGAGCAGCGAGCTTTTGCCCGCACCGGAGACCCCGACGAACACAGTACGCCCTGCAGTGGCGAGGTGCTGGCGCAGCTCTTCGAGATTGTGTTTTTCGCTGGCGCTGACACACACAATGGCAGCCAGGTCAGAAAATTCCTCTTCAAGTTTTTCACGTAACTGGCGGGTTGCGGGGAGGTCAATCTTGTTGAGGACGATAAAGGGCTTCAACCCGGCGGCGTAGGCTGCCACTAAAATCCGCTCGACAAAACCCGGCGGGGTTTGGGGTGCGGCGGCCACCACAATTCCCAAGCTGTCGAGGTTGGCGGCTAAAGGGCGCGGGTTGCCATTATTATCCATGCGGGTGAGGAGGGTGCGGCGCGGCAGACGTTTGAGCTGATCGGCCTCACAGATAGTGACACAATCTCCCACCACGTGGCCGGAGCTGCGTTTTACGTGGGCCATGTGGGTGGAACCATCCGCAAAACGCACCAGCACCTTTACGCCAAAGTGGCTTACTATTACTGCTTCCCGTTCAGGGCCAGGCGTTGCTGGGGAGGTTTTTTTCTTCATGTATACCGAATATCGGCGCAAATAATCATTTACTTAGGAGAAAAACTAGGGGCCGGACTCGCCAAGCAAGTCCGGCCCCCTGTATGTACTACATTTTCAGGCTGTTTATCAAGCCTGCGCCAACGCTTTTTGCATCGCCAGCCCCATCCCGGTAGGGCTGGTGGCTACCGTAACGCCGCCCTCATTCAGGGCTTTAATTTTATCTTCGGCGCGCCCTTTGCCGCCGCTGATAATGGCTCCGGCATGCCCCATACGTCTGCCCGGGGGAGCAGTCACCCCCGCAATAAACGCGGCTACCGGCTTGCGCATATGTTCTTTGATCCATTCTGCGGCTTCCTCTTCGGCGGTGCCGCCGATCTCGCCGATCAACAGCACCCCTTCGGTATCCGGGTCTTCGTTGAATTTCTGCAGCACGTCGATAAACTTCATCCCGATAATGGGATCACCCCCGATGCCAACACAGGTAGATTGCCCGAGGCCAGCGTCGGTAAGTTGCTTAACCGCTTCGTAGGTGAGGGTTCCACTGCGCGACACCACCCCTATTTTGCCCGGCTTGTGGATATATCCGGGCATTATCCCAACCTTACATACCCCCGGAGTGATGAGTCCGGGACAGTTGGGGCCGACCAGCAAGGTTTTGCTGTCTGCCACCACTTGGCGTGCGAGCACCATATCGGTTACCGGCACCCCTTCGGTAATACACACCGCCAGATCGATCTGCGCTTCACACGCTTCGAGGATGGCGTCTGCCGCCCCCGGCGGGGGGACAAAAATCATGGATACATTGCCACCCGTGACCCGCACGGCCTCTTCCATGGTGTCAAAGACGGGGATGCCGTCTACATGAATCCCCCCTTTGCCCGGGGTTACCCCGCCCACGATGTTGGTACCGTACGCTTTACACTCGCGCGTGTGAAACAGGCCGGTTCTGCCGGTTATCCCCTGGACAATGACCTTACTCTTTGCATCTATTAAAATGGACATTCTGCCCTCCGTAGCATTCTATTGTTCAGCATCTTCTGCGGCTTCAGCTTCCTTGAGCATGGCAACAATGAGTTGCGCCCCCTCACCCAAAAAGTCTGCGGTCTGGACATTGAGCCCGGAATTGGCCAGGAGTTCTTTGCCCTCTTCAACCTTGGAGCCATCCATGCGTACCACAATCGGCAGGGAGCACTCGTTACCGGAGGCAGCTTCGATAATGCCGTTGGCAATGACGTCGCAGCGCATGATCCCGCCGAAGATGTTGACGAATATTGCTTTAACATCAGTATCCTGCAGAATGATGCGGAACGCTTCCGCCACTTTTTCCTGGTTAGCGCCGCCCCCGACGTCGAGGAAGTTAGCCGGTTCACCGCCACATTCCTTGAGGACATCCAGGGTCGCCATCGCCAGCCCCGCGCCGTTGACCATACAGCCGATATCGCCGTCGAGCTTGATGTAGGCAAGGTCAAATTTCGCTGCGCTGATCTCGAGTGGATCCATCTGGGAGAAATCCTGCATTTCGTGGTACTCCCAGTGACGGAACAGGGCATTGTCATCAAAATTAATCTTCGCGTCCAGAGCGAGGAGCCAGTCCGTCTTGGTGACCACCATCGGGTTGATCTCCACCTGGGAGCAATCCTTCTCGATACAGCAGCGAAAGATGTTGAGCATGAACTGGACGCAGTCTTCCGCGACCGCCCCTTTGAGGCCGATAGCCTGGGCTATTTTGCGCGCCTGATATGAACGCAGTCCGGTATAGGGGTCAATCAGGAGTTTATGAATTTTTTCGGGGCTGTGTTCCGCGACCTGCTCAATATCCACCCCCCCTTCGGCAGAAGCGATGAGGCAGTAGCGTGAGGACTCGCGATCCAGGGCAATGGAAACGTAGTATTCGCGTCCCACCTCAATGGGCTCCTCCACCAGAATCCGGCGCACTTTCAACCCTTCTGGGCCGGTCTGCGGGGTCACGATGCGCCGGCCGAACATCTCTTTGGCTATCTCGCGCGCCTGTTCCGGGTGATGTGCTACCTTGACCCCTCCCCCTTTACCGCGCCCGCCGGCGTATATCTGCGCCTTTACCACGCAGTGGCCACCCATCTTTTTGGCCTCACGTTCCACTTGTTCCGCAGTCACGGCCACGCGCCCCCGGGGCACCGGCACATCGTACGTGCTTAGAATGTCTTTGGCTTGATACTCATGGATATTCATAATACTCCCCTAGTGTAAGGAACTTACCGCAATAAAACATTGCTTATCCAACAGGTACGTTCGGACCTTTATGCCAGAACCAGACCAACCCCCTATCGTCATTTCATGCTCGGCACATATAAACAATAGTATATGCTCATATGTAATAACTTCAGCTCAGATTTGCACACACGGCAGCATAAAGTCGAGTGATAAGATTTACCATCACTGTAATTTACCGCATATTTTTTTAGCATGACTAAAGAAAGAACTACCGCCTAGCGCGATTTCTTCCAATCTTCCATGAACTTTTCAATGCCGCTGTCCGTCAGGGGATGGCGGGCCAATTGCTGCATTACATGCAGGGGGATGGTACAGATATCCGCCCCGACTAAGGCCGCGTTGAGCACATGGATGGGATTGCGGATCGAGGCGACGATGATTTCGGTCGGGTAGCCGTAGTTATCAAAAATAGTGCGAATCTGCTCCACTAAGACCAGCCCCTCCTGCCCGACATCATCGAGACGCCCCACAAAAGGAGATACATAGGTCGCGCCCGCTTTGGCGGCCAGCAGCGCCTGTAGCGGAGAAAAGATAAGGGTGACGTTGGTTTTTATCCCCTCGGCGCTGAACTGCCGGGTCGCCTTGAGCCCATCTTCGGTCATGGGAACCTTGATGACGATATTCGGGTGAATTTGCGCCAGCTTCCGCCCCTCTGCCAACATACCCGGCGCGTCGAGGGCGATAACCTCCGCCGAGATCGGACCATCGACAATCTGGGTTATTTCGGTAATCACCTCGGTAAAGTCGCGGCCGCTCTTGGCTATCAGAGATGGGTTGGTGGTAACCCCATCCACGAGCCCCAGTGCGCTGGCGGTTTTTATTTCGTCTACAATTGCGGTATCAATGAAAAAATCCATGCGTTGTTCCCCTCTTTTACTCATGTTGGCGTGGCGGATGCGGGCGTTTGAAATATTGAGTACTTGAGTACTCTAGTACTTAGTACTGAGTTCTTAGTACTGAGTACTGAGTACTGAGTACTAGAGTACTTCAACTTTCGTAATTAAGAAATGACCTCGACACTTACATAAATATCTAAAATAACATAAGAAGAGCGCCACCCGGTGCGTTGCAGTTGGTTGCGTCAAAACAGCCAACATGACCACAGGAAGGTGACGCTTCGGGGAGCAGTCTATCAGATTTTGTTTCATGTCAGAACCAAATTGGCGCGTTTATTTAAAATTAGCGCAACCCCTGCCCTGGTCTATACCGGCCATTATACAGGCCATTCTGCCTCCAGGGCCGAAACCTTGCCGAGCCGCCGCAGATGGCGCTCCTCTTGACTGAAGTGGGCGGCGAGAAACGTTTGGACCAGCTCCAGGGCCTCCACCTCACCCAAATTCCTACCGCCCAGGCACAGGATATTCATGTGGTCGTCTTCGACCCCTTGTCGGGCTGCGAACCGATCGTGGACCAGCGCTGCCCGGATGCCGGATATCTTGTTAGCACAGACGGACGCTCCCACCCCGCTGTAGCAAATCGCCACGCCGCGTTTCACCGCGCCTGAGGCCACTGCTTGGGCCAGGGGGATGACAAAGTCGGGATAATCATCACTGGGAACTAGCCCATAGGCGCCGAAATCGACGACTTCATGTCCCTCGCTGCGGAGCGCCACGGCGAGATTCTCCTTGAGAACGAATCCCCCGTGATCAGCGGCAATTCCAACGCGCATACTTAGTCCCTCCCCGGATTGTGACAGACCCTCTCACGGCTTTCGAGAGAGGTGGTCTCTCCCGCCGCCGCACGGTCGGCAAATACCAATGCCTGCTGTCGATTCACCCGTCCCGCCGGAATCAAAAGGTCTCCGGCGCACAGGCGGGTGAGCATCTCGGCTTTCTCGCGCCCGGTGACAAGCCACATAATCTGGCGCGCGCGATTCAGCAGAGGGTAGGTCAGAGTCAGGCGCCGCCGTCCCTGATAAACGCCAGTCGGCGCGACATCCGAAGCGGTGACGTCGAGCACGGGATCTCCCGGGATCAGGGAGGCGGTGTGACCGTCAGGTCCGAGGCCGAGATGGACCAGATCGAGAACCGGCGGTGAGCCGGCCAGCGCGGAAAGCTCTTTGCCATACCGTGCAGCCGCGGCGTCCAGATCCGCTGCTTCTACCGGCAGCGCATGGAGCTGAGCATCGCTTAGCGGGACATTCTCCAGCAGCTCCTTGCGCAAATGGGTCAGATTCCGGTCGGGGTGCCCCGCCGGAGCGACGCGCTCATCCACCTGGACGACGTGCACGCGATCCCAGGGCAGCTCTTCGCGCCCGAGGAGGTAAAACATCCGCCACGGGGTCCGGCCGCCGCTGAGGGCTATGATGAAGCGGCCACGTTCCTCCACGGCCGCCCATGCCTGGGCGGCGATGAATGCAGCCGCCGCCTGGGCCGCCATCTCGGCAGCGGCGAAGACCTCGATTTTCATGAGCAGCTATTCCCGTCCGTTGTGGCGGTGATCACCGGATTGTGCCACCCTCCGGCGGGTGCGACGCGCGTGTCCACCTGCTGCGGCCCCCAGGTCTTCGGTTCGTATTCATGGACGGGAGTCCTCTTTTTCAACACCGCATCCACAATACGCCAGGCTTCTTCTGCGTAGTCCTGCCGGGCGAACAGCGTATTATCTCCCTTCATGGCGTCTGTCAGGATGCGCTCGTAAGCGGTTGGCTCATCAGTGCTTTGCTGACTACAGGCCACCATCTCGACTTCTTGACCCGACCTTTGCTCATTGGCGCCAAGGACATTGACGCGCAGCCCAAAGAGAATCTCGGGGCTGACGCGAAAGCGCAGGGCGTTGGGCTTTAACTCAAGCGTTTGATAGAGGGTCGCGGGTCGCCGGAACCGAACCACAACTTCGGTGCAAGTGACGGGTAAGCATTTTCCGGCCCGCAGAAAAAATGGAACGCCTTGCCAGCGGTCATTATCAATCTCCAGCCGCATGGCGGCATAGGTCTCCACGGTGGAATCAGCCGCCACATCCTTTTCGTTTCGATAGCCGATGAACTGCCCGCGCACGAGATCCGTTACTTTCAACGGTGCGATGGCCCTGAGGACTTTGACCTTTTCATCCTTCAACAACGTACTGTCGGTAGCGGATGCCGGTTCCATGGTCAGATTTGTCAGTATCTGAAACATGTGGTTTTGCATCACGTCACGGACGGCGCCCGTTTCTTCATAAAAGCCACCGCGCCCCTGGACGCCAAAGTCTTCCGCCATGGTGATCTGGACACTCTCGATATAGTGGTGGTTCCAGGCCGGCTCCAGCAGCGCATTGGCGAAGCGAAAGAAGAGGAGGTTGTTCACCGACCGCTTCTCAAGATAGTGATCGATGCGGAAAATGGCTGCCTCATCGAAGGTTTTGCGGAGGATTCGATTGAGCTCGCGCGCGGAGGCCAGGTCGCGACCGAAGGGTTTTTCGACGAGCACGCGCGCACCTGCGGTGCAGCCTGACTCCTCCAGGTGTTCCACTACCGTTTCGAACATCTGCGGCGGAATGGCCAGATAATGTGCCGGCCGCTCGGATCCTTTCAATTCCTTGTGCAAGGCCTGAAAGGTTGTTGAATCGGCATAGTCGCCGCTCACATAGCGCAGCAGGCCACAGAGCTTCTCACAGGCGTCCGGGTCCACATAGCCGGACTTTTCCAGACTCTTTCGAGCCCGGGCCCGGAGCTGGTCGACAGTCCAGTCCTCTATGGCCACGCCTATGACCGGAACCTCAAGGTGGCCGCGCTTGACCATGGCCTGTAACGCCGGGAAGATTTTTTTAAAAGCCAAATCGCCGGTGGCGCCGAAAAAGACCAGGGCATCAGATCGGGAAGTATTCATTGTGGCCTCATTTTCAAAAATTCGGGATCAAGTGGATGCGCCAATTCGTATTGCAGCAGGTCTCCGATCGAATCAAGAGTGATATCCGCCGGCGGATAATTCTCCTGATTCTTCGGGTCGAGGGCATAATGGCCTTGCCGCACGAACACGGTTGTGACGCGTGAACCCCAATGGGCTTTGACAACGGTGAGGATGCGCAGTTTATCCTCAATCAGCACGTAATGAGCAGCAGGACAGGCTGCTACGACGGCGTCAAGTTCCTGCTCTTTGTGTAAACAGATGATGACGCGTCCATCCACCGCCGCTAAGAGGCCGGAGCGCTCCACCTTGTGCGGCTGGAAAACTACATCGCCGTCGGTGAGCAGAGCAACCGGCCCCCATTGTCTGACATAGGTAATTACCTCCAACGCGGCGGGGAAGAGACGTTCGGCAAAGGGGTAGTTGAGCAAAAACCTGGAGACGGCAAGGATGCCGGGATCGTGGGGATACCTGTTATGATAGCGCTGCAACGCGCCCAGATAGTCTGCATAGCCCAGCTCCGTTCGCAGTTGCTCGTAGAGGCGCCAGTAATACTCCGCGCGCTGGGCGCAGACCGCGCTTTCGAGGCGACGTTGCAGGTCGGAAACGAAACGGTCGTTATCGAGCAAGGTGTCGTCCACATCGAACAGAAACGCGACTTCTGGCTGGGCTGCACTCATTGCTTCCGACTCCTTCTCGTTGCTATTTGTCAGTTGATTTCTCGACGTGTCCGCCGAACTCAAAGCGCATCGCGGACAGGAGCTTGGCGCCGAACTGCGCCTCACCGCGGGAACTGAAGCGCGAGTAGAGTGCTGCGCTGAGTACCGGCGCCGGCACAGCCGCGTCAATGGCCGCCTTGATCGTCCAGCGCCCCTCGCCGGAATCTGAAACCCGGCCGTCGAATTTTTCGAGCGCCGGATCCTTGAGCAGGGCGGCCGCAGTTAAATCGAGCAGCCACGAGGAGATCACGCTGCCGCGCCGCCACACCTCGGCGATTTCGGGAAGATTGAGATCGAACTGAAACTCCTCGGGGTTCCGCAGCGGGGTGGTCTCGGCGTCGTGAGATTGTTCACTCTTTCCCACATTGGCGTGGGCCAGGATATTCATTCCTTCGGCATAGGAGGCCATGAGGCCGTACTCAATGCCGTTGTGCACCATCTTGACAAAATGGCCGGCACCGCTCGGCCCGCAATGCAGATACCCCTGTTCGGCGGTGCCACCAGTCTGCTCTCGCCCCGGCGTACGCGGAATGTCGCCTGCACCCGGAGCCAGCGTTCTGAACAGGGGATCGAGGCGGAGCACCGCTTCATCCGGTCCGCCGATCATCAGGCAGTAGCCGCGCTCCAGACCCATCACCCCGCCGCTCGTTCCGCAATCGACGTAGTGGATCTGTTTGGCTGCAAGTTCCCGCGCGATCCGGATGTCGTCCACGTAGTAGGAGTTGCCGCCGTCAATGAGAATGTCGCCGGGTTCGAGGTGCGGGAGCAGCTCGGAGACGAGCTCTCCAACAAACGCTCCTGGAACCATCATCCAGATTGCGCGCGGCTTCTCCAGCTTCTGCACCAGGTCCGCCGGCGAGGAAGCACCGCTAACATTCTCCTGCTTCAGCTCCTCCATGGCTGCGGACGATCTGTCGAAAACCACGCACCGGTGGTCTCCCTTCAGAAGCCGCCGTACCATGTTGGCTCCCATTCTTCCCAGCCCGATCATGCCGATTTGCATTGCTGTCTCCTTTGGTTAAGTCGAGGGGTTGATGATTGCGCTTTTCATTCCCCTTGGTTGATGGTGCCCCTTAGCCGCTTCATGGCTGCGACCCCTCCCCGGCCATCCCCAAAAGTGGATGGCCCCTCCACCGGAAAGGCAGCAGGTAAGGAGCGTGGCTGGCGCCAAGAACGCTCATGCCCTCTGCTTCAGCTGCAGGTAGCGGCGGATCAGAGCGTTTGTGGAGCTGTCGTGACCGAGCTTGCGGTCTGGTTTGCCATCGAGTTCTGGCAGAATCTGCTGCGCCAGTACTTTGCCCAACTCGACACCCCACTGATCGAAGGAGTCGATATCCCAGATCACCCCCTGGGTGAAGACGCTATGCTCGTACAGGGCGACTAGCTTGCCGAGAACTTCTGGGGTGAGGCGTTCGGCAAACAGGGTGTTGGAGGGGCGGTTCCCCTCAAAAATCCGGTGCGGCACGAGTTCCTCCGGTGTCCCTTCAGCTTTCACTTCCTCCGCCGTTTTGCCAAAGGCCAGCGCCTGGGTCTGGGCGAAGACGTTGGCCAGAAGAATATCGTGCTGCTGCCCAAGGGGATTGAGTGATTGCCCGAAGGCGATGAAGTCACACGGAATGAACCGAGTCCCCTGATGGATGAGCTGGTAGAAGGAATGCTGGCCGTTGGTTCCCGGTTCGCCCCAGTAGATGGGGCCGGTCTGGTAGGCGACTTTCATCCCTTTGCGGGTGACGTGTTTGCCGTTGCTCTCCATGGTCAACTGTTGCAAGTAAGCCGGGAAGCGCTGCAGATACTGTTCATACGGCAGGACGGCGACGGTTTGGGCGTCAAAGAAGTTGGTGTACCAGAGCGTCAGAAGAGCCATAAGCACCGGCAGGTTGCGCGCGAAAGGGGCGGTACGGAAATGTTCGTCCATCTGATGAAAGCCATTGAGCATGGCCCGGAAGTTCTCGGAGCCGATGGCCAGCATGGTGGAAAGGCCGATCGCCGAGTCCATGGAATAACGCCCACCGACCCAGTCCCAGAACTCGAACATCCGGTCCGTATCGATGCCGAACTCGTGCACTTTCGCGGCGTTGGTTGAAACCGCGACAAAGTGGCGGGCCACGGCGCGAGAATCGTTGCCGAGGCCCTCGAGCAACCAGGCACGGGCGGCGTGGGCGTTGGTCATCGTCTCCTGGGTCGTGAAGGTCTTTGAAGAGACAATGAACAAGGTTTCCGCCGGGTCGAGATCACGGGTCGCTTCGACGAAATCGGTGGCGTCGACGTTGGATACGAACCGGAAGGTCATATTCCGCTCGCTGTAATGCTTGAGCGCCTCATAGGCCATCACCGGCCCGAGATCGGAGCCTCCGATGCCGATGTTGACTATATGGCGAATGCGCCGCCCGGTGTGCCCCTTCCACGCGCCGCTGCGGACCTGGTCAGAGAAGTCTGTCATTTTGTCGAGCACCGCATGGACCAGGGGCACGACGTTCTCGCCATCCACTACGATTGAGGTTTCTTGCGGCGCGCGCAGGGCCACGTGGAGGACGGCGCGGTTTTCCGTGCTGTTGATTTTATCCCCCCGGAACATGGCGTCGATCCGCGCACGCAGGCCGGACTGCTCCGCCAGTTGCAGCAGGAGTTGCAGGGATTCGTCGGTGATGCGGTTCTTCGAGTAATCGAGGTACAAACCGGTCGCCTCGGCCGTCATGCTTTCGCCGCGGTGGGGATCGTCTGCAAAAAGAGCGCGCAGATGCACGTCCTTGATACTCTGGTAGTGATTTTCAAGTGCCTTCCACGCTGGACGTGCCGTGAGTATTGGAACATCTGTTGTTTTCCCCATGGTTCCCTCCGTATGCTGGTGCGGATCAAGGTGAGCGTCGCCGGGAGGAGCGTCGCGACCAAGGCTCTTTTCCCACAGACGAAAGCCTCCCAGGAAGGCGTTGGCGTTGGCGCCGGCACGGCAATTCGGCGGTAGCTCCTTGAGTTTATTCACGTTACCGCCCCCCAGCACCACGTCATCGGGGAGGAGCGCGGCGGTCAACAAGGCGACCACGTCCGCGACATTTTTCCGCCATTTCTCCTTCCCCAGGCGTTCCAGTCCGGCAACTCCGACATACTCCTCATAAGTGCTCTCCTGGTAGGGCAGATGGCCCAATTCCATCGGTACCACCCTGCCCTCGACCACCAGCGCTGAGCCCAGCCCCGTCCCCAGGCCGAGGAAGAGCATCGTGCCGCTCCTGTAACTGCCCAGGGCTTGCATCGCAGCGTCGTTGATAAGTTTCACCGGGCGCCCGAAAGCTGCGGAAAAGTCGAATCCGACCCACCCTTCGGCCAGATTATGTGGTTCTGATACGACTTGGTCACGCAGAGCCTGCCCTGGATAACCGATCGATACCACGTCGTATTGCCAGTCCGCGGCCAATGCTTTGACACCGGAAACCATTGCCGCGGCCGTCATTTTCGGTCCGGAAGAAAACTCTCGTGATTCGTCCTGGCCGGTAACGAGAACCTTAACATGCGTCCCGCCGACGTCCACCACCAACACCTTCATGCCAATACCTTCATGATGTCTGCTCAACTGTGCCCTTCAGGCGTTTTGACTCAAGAGACTTGATCAAGTTGTCGAAGGAGGCGATAAATTTCTCCACCCCCTCCTCTTCCAGTTGGCGGGTAATAGCATCAAGATCGACCCCTACCTCCGAAAGACGTTCAAGTAAGCGCCTGGCCTCCATCCCGCCCTCGGTGAGGCGCGCCTCAGGGCGGCCGTGATCGCGATAAGCGGCCAGGGTTTCCATCGGGAGGGTATTGACCGTTTCCGGCCCGATCAGCGCCTCAACGTACTTGATATCGCTATATTCGGGATTTTTGGTCCCGGTGCTCGCCCAGAGGAGCCTCTGGCTGGAAGCTCCCTTTGCGGCCAAACGGCGAAAGCGCTCACCGTTAAACAGCTCCAGGTAGATCTGGTAAGCCGCCTTGGCGCTGCTGATGGCCACTTCGCCGCGGAGTTCTGCCGCAAGGGCCGCCGCTGGCCCCTTTTCTTGCATGATTTTCTCCAGGAATGGATCAACCAGGACATCGATGCGGCTCAGAAAAAAACTGGCCACCGACGCCACCCCTTTCAAGGGGCGATTCTCTGCGGCCCGTTCCTCCAGCCCAGCAAGAAAGGCCTCGGCCACCTCCCGGTAACGCGGCAGTCCGAAAAGGAGCGTGACATTGATATTGAGACCCTCGCTCACCAGCTGTCGGATCGCGGGGATACCCTCGCGGGTGCCAGGGACTTTGATCATCACGTTCGGCCGCGCCACCTCTTGCCATAGTCTGCGGGCCTCTGTGAGAGTGGCGGCGGTATCCCGGGCGAGCTGAGGAGAGACCTCCAGGCTGACGAATCCGTCGCGCCCGTCGGTTTTCTCGTGGACTGGACGAAACAGGTCGGCGGTGTGTTGGATATCCTCAATAGTGAGGCGGGTATAGATCTCTTCGGCGCTGTGCTCAGCCAGAGCACGAATGGCGTCGTCGTAGTCATCGGTTTTCGCAATGGCCTTCTCGAAAATGGCCGGATTGGAGGTTACCCCTCCCAGTCCGTCCTGTTCAATGAGTTGCGCGAGTTCGCCGGAGACGAGCATCCCACGGCGGATAAAATCGAGCCAGATGCTCTGGCCGAAGGCTTCAAGTTTATGTAACGGATTTTCCTTCATCGCGGTTTCTCCTTATTCTTCTGTTTTGCCGGGTTCCAACAATAGTCGAACGCGTCGACAGACATTTTCGACGGTGAAACCGTATTCGCGCATCACCACCTCACCCGGGGCTGAGGCTCCGAAGCGATCGACTCCGATCACGGAGCCATCGCTGCCAATGTAACGCTCCCAGCCAAAGGGCGAACCGGCCTCAAGCGCCAGACGTTTTGCCGCCCCGGGCAACAGGACGGCATCTCGATATGCCTGGGTCTGGCCGTCAAAAAGGTCCCAGCTCGGCAGGGAGACGACCCGCGCCCGGATCTCTTCTTCCCGCAGCTTGTCCCGAGCCGCTAGGGCCAGGGCGACCTCCGAGCCGGTGGCGATGAGGGTGATCTGCGGCGATCCTCCCTGGGCCTCGGCCAGGACGTATCCCCCCTTTTTCAACCCTGCAGCGGCGGCGTAGAGATCCCGGTCCAGGGTCGGGAGATTCTGCCGCGTCAAGACCAGCGCCACCGGATGGCCTTTTGATTCGAGCGCTACCTGCCAGGCAACAGCGGTTTCGTTGGCGTCGCAGGGACGGATCGTCACCAGATTTGGAATGATCCGCAGGGAATCGAGCTGTTCCACCGGCTGGTGAGTCGGACCATCTTCTCCCAAGGCGATACTGTCGTGGGTGAAGACGTGAATGACCTTGAGCCCCATAAGGGCTGAGAGGCGGAGCGCCGGACGCAGATAATCGGCGAAGGTGAGGAAGGTGGCCCCGAAGGGGATGAGGCCACCGTGGGCCGCTATGCCGTTCACGATCGCAGCCATCGCGTGTTCACGGACTCCGAAGTGGATATTTCGTCCGGCGTAATCCCATTCCTGCCCGATGGCCCCCTGTCGGTCAGGGGCGGCAAGCGCCGGGTTTTGAAAATCTCCCGTGCCGATCAGGGCCGTATGGGTCGAGGGGTCGAGGTCGGCCGAACCACCGATCAGGTTCGGAATTCGGGCGGCGAAGGCATTCAGGACTTTTCCCCCGGCGACGCGCGTCGCCATCCCTTTGGGGTCGGCGGGAAAAACCGGGAGCGCTTCATGCCAGCCCGAGGGCAATTCGGAGGCTATGCTCCGGCGGAAATCGGCGGCCAGAGCGGGGAAGTCACGCGCATAATTGGTCAGCTGCGCATCCCAGGCTTCTTCCAGCTGTGGACCTTCCTCCAGTGCCAGGCGGAAATGCTCCAATGCTTCGGCCGGAAGATGAAACGTGGGTTCCAGCGGCCAGCCGAGATTTTCCTTGGTCAGTTTCACCTCTTCTGGTCCCAGTGGAGAGCCGTGGGCCGCGAAACTGTCCTGTTTGTTGGGTGAACCGAAACCAATGTGAGTGCGGATCAGGATCAGAGACGGGCGCGACGATTCTTTTCTGGCCTTTATCAGCGCAGCTTCGATAGCCGCCAGATTGTTGCCGTCGTCCACCGTCAGCGTCTGCCAGCCGTAGGCGGCAAAACGCGCGGCGCGATCTTCGGTAAAGGTGAGGTCGGTGGCGGCGGAAAGACTGATCCGGTTATCGTCATACAGACAGATGAGTCGACCGAGCCCGAGATGGCCGGCGAGGGAAGCCGCTTCTGCCGAAACCCCCTCCATCAGGTCCCCGTCGCCGACGAGACAGTAGGTAAAGTGCTTGACGATCTCGGCGCCGGGGCGATTAAAACGGGCGGCCAGGCGTGCTTCGGTGATGGCCATGCCAACCGCATTGCCGAACCCTTGGCCCAAAGGACCGGTGGTGGTTTCAACTCCCGGGGTATGGCCGCGCTCCGGATGTCCCGGGGTTTTACTCCCCCACTGGCGGAAGTTTTTCAAGTCCTCCAGCGAAAGCTCATACCCGGTGAGGTGCAGAAGGCTGTAGAGGAGCATGGAGCCATGTCCTGCGGAAAGGACGAAGCGGTCCCGGTTAAACCAGGCGGGGTTGGCCGGGTTGTGACGCAGGAACCGGGTCCAGAGGACGTAGGCCATGGGGGCGGCCCCCAGCGGTAGCCCCGGATGACCACTGTTGGCCTTCTGGATGGCGTCAACTGAAAGGAAGCGGATGGTGTTGATGCACAGGTTGTCCAGGGCGGCATATTCAGCCCCTGATAGATTTTCAGTCATGCTCTTCTTCTCCTGCCGGAGTGCCGGCGCATAGAGGGGGCGCACTTCAACCCCATGCCAAGTCTCAGCAACGAGCGACGTGCTAACAACGAGACGATGGCCAGGCGCACCGACGGCCTCAGGCCTTCCGGCACCGTGAAGAAGAGTCCCACAGAGATCATGAAGATCCTTGAGTCCTGTTCCCTCCACGACGGATTCGCGCCAGTGGGGCCAGATCCTGGGTGTGTTTGCCCGGACAGGTTGACGCTCAAGGCCACCGTCCGGGAGTTGCCGCTGCTGCCGTCGGTGTAGAGTAGCCAACAGTCGTTTTCCTGGAACTGCAGAAACTTTAACTGAACTTTTCGGGATGTCAAACAATTCGACCGGTGGCAAAGTGGCTTCCACGGGGATGAAACGCCCGTCCCGGCGCACCAGCGGTGACAGCGGGCCGACATTGCGGTAATGCATTGCCAGAGGCGTCGGTTCGACGATGCTCAAGAAGGGAATGGCGGGGGGGGGGCGGGGGCGGGCGCGGGCGGATCGTGTTCACGCCCGCATGAAGATAACCGTACCACAACCCTATGACCCCCGAAGCAAAGATGTCGTGGCTGGTGACCGCGCCCACTTCTGCTGATACGCTTACCACCTGTTTGGATGGTGCGAAAGCGGGGTTAGTACTTGGTTCTTAGTACTTAGTACTTTAGTACCTAGTACTTAGTACTTAGTTCTCAGTACTTAGTTCTCAGTACTTAGTTCTCAGTACTTAGTTCTCAGTACTTAGTACTTAGTTCTCAGTACTTAGTACTTAGTTCTCAGTACTTAGTACTTAGTTCTCAGTACTTAGTACTTAGTTCTCAGTACTTAGTACTTAGTACTTAGTTCTTAGTTCTTAGTTGTTGAGTGCTGTTTGAACTTTTGCAGGCACTCACGGCTGCAGAACTGCCGCGTTTCCCCTTCTACAGTGCGCCGAATAATATCCGATTCGGGCACATAGGTGCCGCACTGGTTGCACTGAACCATGTTGGCGGGGGTGTTGGGGTCGGTGCCGCCCTTGCCTGTGGGAGAGTCGGATGAGGAGGAAAGATAGCGCCCGAACAGCCGCAGGAGCGCGTTGACAAGGGTGTAAGAGACAAAAAACATGATCAGGAACAAAATAATGCGTACCAGCATCTATGCAAACCTCTCTTGCGGGGTGGATGGGAAACCGCGCGTTACCAGCTATGCAGCACTTTATCGACCCGGGGGCTTGCGGGCAACCGCTGTAGCGCCGCGGCGATCTCTTCGGTGCTGGCGGGGGGGATCAGATGCGGGGCGAGCTGGGCCAGGGGTTCGAGGACAAAACGGCGCTCAAACATACGGGGATGGGGTACCTGCAGCGTCTTTGTATTAATGCGCTGGGCCCCAAACAGCAGTATATCTATATCCAGTGTGCGTGGCCCCCAGCGCTCCCGGCGTCTGCGACCGGCCGCGCGCTCCACCGTCTGGCAGATCTGGAGCAATTCCTGCGCCGAACAGTCCACCTCCACCTGTAATACGGCGTTGTAGTAGTCCTGCTGCGCCTGCGGCCCCCCCACCGGCTCGGTGCAGTACACCGCCGAGCTGGCCCGCACCCGCACGCCGCGCTCCTCTAATCCAGCGCGTCCCTGGCGCAGAAAATCCAGGCGCGCCCCCATATTGCTCCCCAGAGCGAGATACGCAACGACGCGGTGTCCGGTGGTGGCAGATTTAAGCATAGGGTGTATCGACATAAAGTTCCTGCCGGGATTGTCCTCTGGCATGCGGCGTTTCACTCTGCTACAGTCGGGCGTTGCAGTTCTGAAAGCTGAACTGCACTGAATATCTCCCCATTTCTATTTAATCTGGTCACCTAAGACGGAGATTTTTCGCAACATGAGCTTCATACTTACCCTGGCGGTGAATGATCTGGCCCGCAGCGATTTCTTCTACCGCCACATCCTCGATTTTCCGGTGGAACATTTTGGCGCGGCGGCAGAAGCGCCTGAGGCTTTAATCATCAGGCAGAACAATAGCGGAATTGTGTTGCGCCCGGCTGACGTTCTGCGCCAGAGCCACCCGGCGGCATTTGAGCACCTGGGGCGAACCCAGTTCGGCGCCGGAGTGAGTCTTGACTTCAGAGTTGATAACCTTAAGAGTATAGCGCGAAATCTGCAAAAACATATGCTCCCGATTCTGTACGAACTTGAAGACCGGGAGCATAACCGCAGTGAAATCTGGCTTTACGATCCGAGTGGCTACCTTGTCACCCTGTGTCAGGAGCACGACGGGTAAAACACTGGGCCAAGATCCACGCCAAGGCCCATAATCAAACCAGAGAGGGCGGGGTTTTTCTTGGCCTGCGCCGCCGCGGCGGCCCGGGTTTGCGCTGGGGACGCGGCCTCTGCTCCTCCTTGCCAGCCAGGGCATCCGTCCAGCTCTGGAGCAGTTCCTGGTGTTCGCCGCTGCATTCACACCATAATCTGAACAACGCAAGCCCGGCGGGGACGCACGGGTGGCGCAGAAAGCGCTGTTCCCCGCGGCGACCGCGCCCGCGCGTCAGACGAAAAAAGGTAATCAGCATCTCGCGCGCCTGATGGCGAATCCCGGCGGCGATACTGAAACGCCGACAGTGGCGTGCAAGCTCACGGTTGGCGAACTTATGTACCTCGCCCAACGCCATATCGGAGCTGCAGGCGTGGCGAAACGGGGTCAGATACATGGTCGCCAGCACCATCGGCTCGTTGATGTCGATCCCGGTCGCGGTGCGCAAGTCGAGCTGGCGCAACAGGTCAAAGCTCTCGCGCTGCGCCTGCAGATCCGGAACCAAATACTGCAACAGCCCTAACTTATCTGCCCGTTGCAGCACTTTCCCCCCCACCTTGTGGCGAAACAACTCCAGCAGCTCTTCTCGAATCCGCGCTGAAGACGCTTCTGCCAACAGCGGCGCCTGCTGCTCTATCGCCGGGGCGATATCCGCATGGAGCTCAAACCCGAGGCGGGCGCTGAACTCCAGGGCGCGCAACATCCGCACCGGATCTTCGGCAAAACGTTCTGCCGGATCCCCGATCACGCGAATTATCCCGCGGCGCAGATCGTCCAGGCCACCGGTATAGTCGATAATGCTGAAGTCGCTGATATCGTAAAACAACGCGTTAATGGTGAAATCGCGGCGGAAAGCATCTTCGCGCGGAGTGCCGAACACATTTTCACAGAAAAAGCGTTCGTCGTCCGGCACTTCCTCTTCAACTGGCTTGCGCCGGAAGGTCGCCACTTCGATACACTCATTGCGCCCGAAGAGGACATGCACCAGACGAAAGCGCCGCCCTACGATGCGGCTGTTGCGAAATAGCTTATACATCTGCTCCGGGGTTGCATCGGTGCCGATATCAAAATCCTTGGGGGGCCTCCCCAGGAGCAGGTCGCGTACCCCGCCACCCACCAGATATGCTTTATATCCATGTCGATGGAGACGATACAGAATCTTTAAAGTGTTTTCATCGATTTGTTGGCGCGACAGGTCGTGCTCAGAGCGGGGAATTACACGCACGGGGAGGTTATTTAATTCAGACATATTTGATTCAGACTATAGTAATAGATTATGATAAAGATTATGAAACCTATGGAAATTGATGCACTTATGCGGCGCAGCATCCAAAACGGCTCCACCTGTGGAGCATACGCGTCAATCTAGCAGATCAGCTCCACATTGAAAAGCTCCACGTGTTACGCTAAGCGCTAAACAACGCACATCTCATCCGCACCCTGCACACTGGGGAGGGGGATTGCTCCTCTCACAGGGGCATCGGTGCCTCTTGTATTTAAGCGCAGATATTTAGTATAGTTGCGCCCAGGCCCCTACTCCACCAAAACCTTCTGCCAAGAAAAACCCCTCTTCTTCAGCAGGATCTGCGATGACCCCACCCCCCCAGACACTCCCGCCAACCAACCTGATCGTAATTCTTGGGCCTACGGCCTCGGGTAAAACCTGCCTGGCGGTTGAAGCGGCGCGCCATTTAAACGGTGAAATCATCTCGGCGGACTCGCGCCAGGTTTACCGCGGCATGGATATTGGTACCGGCAAGGATCTGAATGAATACGGAAACATCCCCTATCACCTGATCGACATCGTGGCGCCGGGATATGAATTTAATGTGTATGAGTTCCAGCAGCGTTTTTATACAGCATTCGCTGCTATCCACGCACGCGGGCGCATGCCGATTCTATGCGGCGGCACCGGGCTCTACCTCGAAGCGGTATTGAGCGGCTATCGCATGGTGGAAGCTCCACCTGACATGGCATTACGTGCACGCCTGTCTGCTATGAGCACGCCAGAGCTGCGCCAGGAACTGCTGCGCCTGAAACCGGAGCAACACAATAGCACCGACCTGGAAGAGCGCGCGCGAATGACCCGGGCGATAGAGATTGCCGTGGCGCAGGAAGCTGAAGAACCCGCCACGGCTGTGCCAGAGCTTCATCCGCTGGTGTTCGGGCTGAGCTGGGCGCGCCCCATCCTGCGCCAGCGCATCAATGTCAGGCTGCAGCAGCGTCTGGAGCAAGGGATGCTTGATGAGGTGCGACGCCTGCATGAAAACGGCACCAGCTGGGAAACGCTGGAATTCTACGGCCTTGAATACCGTTTTATCGCCCAGTATCTGCAGGGACAGCTGGATTACCCCACTATGGTAGAAAAACTGGGCAACGCCATCGGTAAATTTGCCAAAAGGCAGGAGACCTGGTTCCGGCGCATGGAGAAGCGCGGCACCTGCATCAACTGGCTGAACCCGGAAGCCGCACCCATAGAGCACCTGCTCCAGGTGTGCCGCACCGCCAGCGCATGAGCCTTGCCTCAGCCTGGGAGCGGGCGCGCCAACGGTATCTTGAACGCAGCGCCCTGCAAGGGGCATGGGAGCTCGAAGGGGTAGCGCCCGCAGTCTGGCCCACGTTGAAGGGGGTTATCCTCATTCCAGCGCTGGCCGAAGGTGACGAGCTCTTTGCGACCCTCGACGCGTTGACGCGCAACGAACCCTGCGCCTTGGCGCGACTACTGGTATTGATTGTAGTGAACCACCGCTGCGACGCCAGCGCGGAACTGAAACAGCAGAACCTGGCCGACCTTGAGCGTCTGCGCACATATGCTGCCAGTCCTGCAAAGCCCATGCACCTGAACCTTGGCTGGATCGATGCCGCCGGGGCAACCACCTGTATGCCCACAAGCCGAGGCGGGGTGGGGATGGCGCGTAAAATTGGCGCCGACCTGGTGCTGCCACAGCTGAACCCCGCTGCACTGCTGATCCATCTGGACGCCGACACCCGCACGCAGAGCAACTATGCTTCAACTTTGCTGCGTTACGCGCAGCAGCGCGATTTTTACGCCGGTGTGGTGGCATTCGCGCACCGACCATGCTCTGCCGCCACCCAGCAACGTGCCATGGAAGACTACGAACTCCATATGCGCTGCCATGTCGCCGGGCTCCATTGGGCCGGATCGCCCTATGCATACCCAAGTATCGGCAGCACCATGGTAAGCAGCGCCCATGCCTATGTCAGAGCCGGGGGGATGAATTTGCGCCAGGCAGGGGAGGATTTCTATTTCATGCAGCAGCTGGCTAAAACCGGGAGGGTCACACACATAAACGCAACCTGCGTTTTCCCTGCCGCGCGCATCTCCACCCGCACCCCCTTCGGCACCGGTCAGAGCATCCGCCAGGCATGTGGTGACAACCTCCCCCTGCAGCTGTTCTATCCATTCGCATGTTACGCCGCTCTGCGCGGCTGCCTGCAGCTGGTGACGACAAACCCCGACGCCGATGCAACCCGGCTGCTCATGCTCCTGCACCAAGAACACGCACACGCGGCTCAATTTTTACGCACAGCCGGGTTTGAACGCACCTGGACGCGCCTGCAGCATAACCACACCTGCGCAGCCAAAAAGATCCGCGCTTTTCACGAATGGTTTGATGCCCTGAAAACCTGGCGCTTTATCCGCACCCTGGGGGAACAGCTGGGGGGCGCTGGGACGGCGCACAGCGCGCTGGGAGATTTTCTCCCGCTACTAAACGCAGCACAGGTGCCACAACGCTATCTGAACGAAGAGGGATAAAATCGGAAAGGTTGAACAGGATGGGGGAGATGGGGAGACAGTTAAATCAGCAGGCGCGCACTACAACGCCTTCATCAAGGCTTCCCAGTAGACATTAAATGCACTCTGCACCACGCGTTCCAGTAATTCTGGTTCCACTTCTACCTGCTGCGCGATTGCACTGTTGAAACGCTTATGCAGCTGCTCCAACTTGGCATCGAGTTCTTTATCATTCAGGCCGGAGCACATCCATTCGGAAGCCAGTTCGCGCAACGCATCACGCTCGACCTCGAAAACCTGTTCCGCTGGTTCTTCGAGGATACCCCAGTGTTCCCCGGCTACCTCAGCGGCGGCCTCAAACATCTCTTTAAATGTTTTACCACTGTTAAAAGACAAATTGTTCCTCCTTTTCCGCGTGCAGAGTTCCACCATCTGAAGAAACGCACTAAGGGGATAAACCCTGAATGCACCCGCACGCGAGGAACGATTATACTACCCTTTTTCATGTTTGTCCAAACTTCAGCGCCGCCCGCCGAGTCAACCCCCTGCACAGGCCAGCTTTGCCTGCTTAGCGCTGCCAGAGTATCTGTGGTACTTCGAGAGGGATCGCTACCCCGGGGAGATAAGGGATGATCCGTGCGGTGAAATCTTCGGGCGGGCGATCCGCCGGCGCCTGTGCGGTATAGGCATAGCCATTTTCCGCCCCTACCAACGGGCGGTCGCGGCTCATTTTCACCCGCATTGGCTCCTCCCCGTTTGGTGCTTCGGCGTACAGTTCAACCTGCACTGCATCAGGGTCGATGCCGTTGAGATAAACCTGAACCTCGAACGTGTGCCACGCATCGCTGGTAGTGACTGTAACCTCACCAAAGCGTGCGTTTGTCCAGTTTTTTTCCAGCCCATATTGCCACTGGGTTATCGCCAGCCCGGCGGTGTCTTGCGCGGCAGCGCGCTCCTGGTAGGCCGCGGCGGCGGGGAGATAATAGCTTTCCACGTACTCGCGTACCGTACGGTTGGCGGAAAACTGCGGCGTCAACCGTGCCATACTTTCGCGCATGCGCGCCACCCAGGCGGTGGGAATCCCCTGGTCGTTACGGGCGTAAAACTCAGGAATCACCTCTTGTTCGAGCCGCTCATACAGCATTACCGCTTCCGTTGCGTCCCAGGCCGGGTCGTCGCCATGTTCCTGACCATCCCCCAACGCCCATCCCACCTCAGGCGTATAAGCCTCTGCCCACCAGCCATCCAACTCCGAGAGATTGAGGCCACCGTTGATGAGCACCTTCATACCACTGGTGCCGCAGGCTTCCCAGGGACGCCGCGGCGTGTTGATCCAGACGTCCACCCCCTGCACCAACTGCTCGGTCAAGAGCATGTCGTAATCGCTGAGGAAGATTACATGCGGGCGTACCTCCGCCCGGCGGATGAAATTCATCCATTCATGAATCAAGTCCTGTCCTGTTTGATCGGCGGGATGGGCCTTGCCGGCGATGATCAGTTGCACCGGACGCTGCGGGTTGGTCAACAGGCGCAGCAAGCGCTCCGGGTCGTGCAGCAGCAGATTCGGCCGCTTGTAGCTCGCGAAGCGACGCGCAAACCCCAGGGTCAAAACGTTGGGATCAAAAAACTGTTTCGCCTCTGCACACGCTCCGGGGGTGGCACCAGAGGCGGCCAGTTGTCTGGACAAGCGCTCGCGGGCGTAGGCAATCAGGTTCTTGCCGGTGGCGATACGAAACTCCCAAAGCCTGGCATCACTGACATTGCGCATGTCACGCTCCAGAGTTTCTGTCGTCCCCAACCAGCGTTCCTTGCCGCAGGCCTGGGTCCACAGCGCGTCGGCCTCCGTCGAGTCCCAGCTCGGCATATGTACCCCATTGGTTACATGCCCGATAGGCACTTCGTTCATCGGCCAGCGCGGGAAAAGGGGCGCAAAAAGGTGGCGGCTGACGTCCCCATGCAACCGACTTACGCCGTTGACCCTCCCGCTTCCACGGATCGCCAGATAGGCCATGTTGAAAGGTTCTGTCTTGTCGTTGGGGTTCTGGCGCCCCAAAGCCAGCAGATCGTGGAGGGGTATACCGAGCTGTTCCTCGGCATATCCACTGAGGTATTGTTCGATGAGCGCAGGCGCGAACCGGTCAAAGCCGGCGGCCACGGCGGTGTGGGTGGTGAAGAGGTTCCCTGCGCGAGTGGCGACCAGCGCCTCTTTAAATGGTTGTGCGGTTTTCTGCATGAAACAGCGGGCCCGTTCCAGCACGGCAAAGGCCGCATGCCCTTCATTCAAGTGGCAGACTTCCGGCTGGAGCCCCAGCGCATCGAGCAGGCGCCAGCCGCCGATGCCAAGGAGCAACTCCTGCTCGAGGCGCAGTTCCGGGCCTCCACCATATAATTCACTGGTGATCCCGCGATGCGCCGGGAAGTTGGCCGCGTCGTTGCTATCCAGCAGGTATAGATTGGCGCGGCCAACCTGGACCTGCCAGGCGCGCAGCCAAATCGAGTAACCGGGCAAGTTGATCTTCAGCCGCAACCACTCGCCATTGGCCTGACGCAAGGGGGTGATCGGCAGCTGGCCGGGGTCGTTGTATGGGAAAAGGGCCTGCTGTCTGCCATCCTTGCTTATCACCTGGCGAAAATAGCCCAATTGATAGAGTAGCCCCACACCGACCACCGGAACGCCCAGATCACTGGCGGTTTTGAGTTGATCGCCGGCGACGTTACCAAGCCCGCCTGAGTAAATGGGGAGTGCTTCGTTCAACATGAATTCCATGCTGAAATAGGCAACACTGCTCAGAGGAGCTTGCGGATAATGCTGCTGGAACCAGGCTGGCGCTGTCAGCGCCTCCCGTCTGGTCTGTACCAGAGTATCAACTTTTTTGCGAAACGTTGCATCGGCCAACACGCTCTCAATGCGGTCGCGCGAAATCGTCTGCAGGACCACCCAGGGGTTATGAGTGAACTGCCACAGCTCTGGATCAAGCTGGCGCCACACCTCATCGATCGCATGATTCCATGACCAGCCTATATCCAGGGCCAGTTCGGTCAGAAAGTCCATCCCTTCGATTTCCGGGGGATGATTGTAAAGCGGGCGGATAGGGCGGGTGGGATCACTCATGGTTGCTCCTCCAGTTTTCCAGATGCGGATCTGCGTTGCTTTAAAACCACGAACTTCAACTCAAAATTACCTCGACCTGGTGCTCCTGACGATCGTCCACCAGGGGAACCATCCCTTGAGCGCGTCCGGACTCATCAACGCCCCCTTCGTCTACCACTGCACCGTCCAGGATGACGCGGAGCGCCTGCTTAGGTTCTTCCGCAACGCGGGTAACAAGGATATGGTAGACCGTCTCGCGATAGCGGTAGTGGATTTTGTACTCCGCCCAATGTTGCGGGATGCAGGGCGCGATGCGCAGCCGATCCACTTCCAGATGCAGCCCGAGCAGGGTTTCTACGCTCAGCCGGTACATCCATCCCGCAGCCCCGGTGTACCAGGTCCAACCGCCGCGGCCAGTGTGCGGGGCGGTAGCGTAAATATCCGCGCACATCACGTAGGGCTCAACCTGGTAGCGCTCAATCGTCTGCGGCTGACTGCCATGGTTGATGGGGTTGAGCATGGCGTAACATTCCCACGCCCGTTCCCGCTCACCCAGCTGAGCAAACGCCATCGTCGCCCAGATCGCGGCATGGGTGTATTGGCCGCCGTTCTCGCGCACGCCGGGGACATAACCTTTGATATAGCCGGGCTCAAGGTCGGATTGATCGAAGGGGGGATCGAGCAACTGAATGAGTTGCGCATCGCGGCGCACCAGGCGCAGATCCAAGGCTGTCATCGCCTGGCGGGCGCGCTGGGGGGAACCGCCCCCGGAAATGACCGCCCAACTCTGGCTGATCGAATCAATCTGACATTCCTCGTTGGTGGCCGAGCCCAGGGGTGTGCCATCGTCAAAATAAGCACGCCGGTACCAATCACCGTCCCAACCATGGGCTTCGATGCTGGTACGCAGCTGCGTAGCCTGTTCCGTGCAGATATCGGCAAAGGCCACGTCGTTTTGCGTGCGGGCCAGATTTGCAAACTGCTGCAGGTTCTCATACAGGAACCACCCCAGCCAGACGCTCTCCCCCTTCCCGCCATGGCCGACGAGGTTCATACCATCGTTCCAGTCACCACTGCCCATCAAGGGTAAGCGGTGTTTCCCAAAACGTAAGGCATGTTTGAGCGCACGCACACAATGTTCATAGAGGCTTGCCGCTTCAGTCGAACGTTGCGGCTGGCTATAGTAAGACTCCTCCTCCGGACCCAACTCACGTCCCTCCAGGAAATGGACCGACTCGTCGAGCACGCTGAAATCACCGGTCGCCAGGACATAACGGCAGGTGGCGTACGCAAGCCACAGATAGTCATCGGAGATATGGGTGCGTACCCCTTGTCCGTTGGGTGGATGCCACCAGTGTTGTACGTCGCCCTCAAGGAACTGGCGCGAGGCGCAGCGGAGCAAATGTTCGCGGGTGAGCCAGGGGGTCGCATGGATCAGCGCCATGGTGTCCTGCAATTGATCACGGAAACCGAAGGCACCTCCAGATTGATAATAACCGCTCCGCCCCCACAGTCGACTTGACAGGGTCTGGTAAACCAGCCAGCCGTTGACCAGTACGTCCAGTGCCGGATCCGGGGTCTCGACCTGCACCGCGCCCAGGGTATGGTTCCAATACTCCCATACCGCTTCCAGGGCCTGGCGTGCGCCAGCCGGTCCCGCGAAGCGCTGGATAAGGTGCTGCACTTCTGTGTCGCTAGCGGCCGCGCCGAAAATGAACACAAACTCGCGATCTTCTCCTGCGGCCAGGCTGAATTGGGTCTGAAGCGCGGCGCAGGGGTCGAATCCAGCGCCGGTCCGGTTCGACAACCGCTTGCGCCGCATGGCCGCCGGGCTGGCCAGGGTTCCATTGCGGCCAATAAACTCGGTGCGGTTCCCGCTCACCTGCCGCTCGCGTTCGCTGACCTGCGCAAAGACAACCTGATTGGCCCATTCGCGGCTATAGGCATTCCGGGCCAGCAACGCCCCGTTGTGCGGGTCTGTTTCGGTCACGATGTGCATCATATTGGCGTGGCGCCATTCGCCAAGCACCAACTCCCAATACCCGGTCAACGATAAACGGCGAGGACCGCGCGACTGGTTATGCAACTTGATCACCAGGAACTTCACCGGTGCATCCATGGCGACATAGGTGTACATTTCTGAGAAAATCCCAGCCTGTTCATGTTCAAACACGCTGTAACCAAACCCGTGGCGGCACACATACCCGGTTTGGCCACGGGCGGGCAACGGCGTCGGCGACCAGAACTTCCCCGTATCCTCATCGCGGATGTAGAGCGCTTCACCGCTGGTGTCACTCAGCGGATCATTATGCCAGGTACTCAGGCGAAACTCGTGCGCGTTCTCCACCCAGGTATAGGCACTCCCGCTCTCGCTGACCACCGTACCGATATGGGGACTGGCGATAACATTGACCCAGGGCGCCGGCGTGCTCTGCCCTAGCTCAAGGGTGACGACATATTCACGCCCGTCGGGGGTAAAGCCCCCCAGACCGTTGCAGAAGATGCGCTCGCGTGCTGCCAACGGACGAACCGGCGCAGGTGCCGGTTGCCGCAAGGGTACCAGCAGGTCTGACGTCCGCTTTGCAGAGACGCGCCGCTCGATCTGCTCAATCAAGACCTCGGCGGTGTCGCTGTACACGATCCGCGCGACACTTTTAAGCAAGACCCGCTCATCCTCAGAAAGATCTTCAACCCGCTCCACAAAAACCCCACCCGGTTGATTGAGCATTGACCCTTCTGGTCCAGCGTTTATCAGCCCCATGATCTGGTCGTGCAGCTCCGCACGGTAGCCAGAAAAATCCTCGTTTACAATCATCAGGTCCGCAGCCAAACCCTTCATCCGCCAATAGGCATGGGCTTGCAGCACCTGTTTGACCAAATCGATGCGGCTAAGGTCACCAATGCGGAGCAGGACGATCGGCAGATCGCCCGAAACGGCAAAGCGCCACAGTTTTGCCTGCCCCAGGCGATTGCGCGCAATGACGTCGGGCGCGGCGCGCCGCAGCGCATTGCTGTAGATGATCGAGGTGGCCAGGCGTCCATAGGTCTGGGCCTCGGCTTCCGTTGCACCCAGGTGGCGCAGCACCTCCTGACTTTGGAACCATGCCATTTCAAAGGCGCGTTCCACAAAATGGCGGTCACGATATTTACCCAGCAATACCAGAGCGGCTTCGCGCGTGTCCGCGACCCCGGAGATAATCTGCACGGTTGCCGACTCGTCGGGCTCCAAGGTGAGGGTGCGGCGGATCGCCGCGATGGGGTCGAGAACCGAACCATCGGTGTTCGACAGCCTTGATTGGCGTGCATGGTGAGCGATGGCCAATGGGTTGGCCGCCGTACGTCCCCGTCCGATGAATTTGGCCCGATCTGTTTCGTAAGAGGGCTCGTCGCTGACTGCACCCGGCGCTGCCATCAGATGAAACATCCAGGGCATCTGCTCCCCTTGCGTGCGCGGCCGCCGCGTGCAGAGGATCGCCTGGAGCTCGGGGAGGATTTCCGTTTGCACGAACAAATTGCTGAACGAGCGATGAGCCAAGTCGGCGTCGAGCGGCGCCAACACGATCTCCGCGTAACTTGTCACCTCAATATGGCGAGCGCGGGAGGATTGGTTGGTAAGGGTTACGCGGCGGATCTCAACGTCTTCTTCAGGAGAAACGCTGATCTCGGTGTGCGTATCAATCTCTTGATCAAGGCGTCGATACTCCGCGCGTGCCTGTACGAAGATCGCCTCATAGTGCTCAGGCTGGCGCCGGGTCGGTTGATATGCGCTTGACCAATAGCGCCCGCTATCGCGATCGCGCAGATAAATGAAGGAACCCCAGCAATCGCACGTAGCGTCCTCGCGCCAGCGGGTGATGGCCAGGTCGCGCCAGCGGCTATAGCCGGCGCCGGAATTGGTCGCCATCACATGGTAGCGGCCGTTGGATAACAGATGAACTTCTGGAATTGGCGTACTCGGGTTGGTAAATACGCGCATGATTCCCCCTGCCTGGGCGGTGGGGGGCCGCGCGGCGGCGCTCGCTTCGGCCGCGTGGGGGTGAAGCGTAATTCCCTTTTTCGGTACCCGCTCCTGTAGCAACAACTCCGTCGCGCGTACCAGGGGGTCGGACATGAAGCGGCGTTGCATCGGTTGGTTGAGCAACACATGGGCAAACGCCAACAGGCTCATCCCCTGGTGATGCGCCATGAAACTGCGCACAATGACGTGCGGCTTCCCCCGCGACACCCGCGCTGGGGTGTAATCGATCGCTTCGTAAAAGCCATAATCGCCGAGAAAACCTTCGGTGGCCATGCGCTGCAGGTTGCGGCACGCCTTGCGCGGCAATACCGTCAGCGCCAGCGCTGTGGCGTAGGGAGCAATGACCAGGTCGTCGCCCAGGCCACGTTTGAACCCCAGGCCGGGAACACCGAAGGCGCGATACTGGTAGATCTGATCCATATCGGTGACGTTATAGCAGGATTCAGAAATACCCCAGGGGACGGCGCGTTGGCGCCCGTATTCGATCTGGCGCAAGACCGCGGTCTTACATGCCTGCTCCAGCAAGGTGTTGGGGTAACTTGGCATAATCAGCTGCGGCATGAGGTATTCAAACATCGAACCGCTCCAGGAAACCAGACTGATGGCGCCACCATGGCTGGTCAGCAAACGCCCAAGTGAGAACCAATGCTTCTGGGGTAACTGCCCCTGGGCAATGAGCAGAAAGCTGGTCAGGCGTGCTTCGGATGCCAATAGATCGTAGCAGGCTGGATCACGTCGCCGCTCACCGACGTCGTAACCAATAGCCAGTAAGTCAGATGAGGCCTGATAGAGAAATTCAAAATCCATCTTTGCCAGGTTGCCGCACCGCTCCACCAGGTTATCGACAAGCTTGAGCCGTTGGGCTGCGGCTGCCGACCGCGCGCCCCTGTCGACAGTACGCATATTGACCAGTTCCGAGAGCCTTGGGGTGGTACTGAAAGAGTGTGGCTCTGGGATCAGATAGCGAAGATCCTCGCGCAGGGCACGGGTTTGCTGGTTGAAGGCCTGTGCCCAGGCATAGAGTTCACCATCGATGTCGACATTCTTTGGTAACCAGGCCAGCAGGGCCTCGCCAAGGCGGTGAATTTTCTCCAGCCCACTACCGACCGTGGCCAGGGTTGTTGGTTCTTCGCTCAGAGTGGTTGCGTTGAGGGCATCCTGGAGCGCGTGGATCTTTTGCGCAAGCTCCGGGACGGGTGAGGTTGGCAGGTGCTCCGAGAGTACTTGCAGAGTATCCTGCAAGCCCTGAAACGCATGGGTGGAGAACACCGGCTGCTCCTTCAACTCGGCCAGACCCGCTTGCAGAGTAAGCAAGCTGCCGAGCAGGTTGCCGCTGTCGACCGAAGAGATGTAGTGCGGGCGCAGAGGGCGGAGGGTGTGGGTGTTGTACCAGTTGTAAAAATGGCCGCGGTAGCGTTCCAGTTTTTCCATGGAGGTCAGGGTGTTTTCGGTCAAACGCAGGCACTCTCCGGCGCAGATGTAACCAAAATCGTAAGCCGTCAGGTTTGCCAGCAGCGCCATGCCGAGGTTGGTCGGTGAGGTGCGCGCGGCAACGGTCGCCGCCGGATATTCCTGGAAGTTATCCGGCGGGAGCCAGTTGTTTTCCAGACTGACAAAATGGGCAAAGTAACGCCAGGTCCGGCGGGCAGTGGTGCGCAGAAAGGCCCGTTGCGTGAGGGTTAGATCCGGCAGCGGGGCGACCAGCGGCAGGCTGATCCACCAGCCGACCCCCGGCGCAGCCAGCCAGAGCAGCAACAGCGGCGCCCAGAAAAACCACTCCTGTGGGTGGGTTTGCCACAGAGTCAAGCCCAGCAACAAAGCCAGCAGCGGCGCCAGCCACATTTCGATAAAAAAACCGCTCAGCGTCCGCCGTGCGTTGCGCTTCGCATAACCCCGCAGTTGCCAGAGCAACAAGCCCCGCCGGGTGAACGGCATGCGCATTCCTGAGTACAGGATGGCATCCAGGCAAATCAAGGCGTCATAGGGGAGGAACAGCAGGGTCAGAAATGCGAGCGTAAGGAGGCGGCCTGCGGATTTGCCGGTCAAAACCAGATGAACAAGGTAACCACGATCTTTCGGCTTCCGGATCAATTCGAGAGCACAACTGATCAAGCTGGGAAGGAACACCACTGCCAGCACCACCAGGGTCCAGAACCCTGCCGCTTCCGGCGCCAGTAACCAGCCCCCAAGCAGTAACGCCAGCAGCGCCGGCGCGACCAGGCTGCGGCGTAGGTTGTCAAGAAGTTTCCATACCGATAAGGCGCTTAGCGGGTTGGGCTGCCGCGGTGCCCGCGCTCTGGTTGGCCGCTCAGTTTCACCTGTTTTGGACGGCGGTCCGGGTACCCGCGGCAGGAGCCAGCCAGCGAGCTGCCAATCGCCACGGATCCAGCGATGGCGCCGGCTGGCCTCAATAGTGTAGCTGGCGGGGTGTTCTTCAAGCAGGTCAACATCGGTTACCAGCGCCGCCCGCGCATAGCCCCCTTCCAGCAAGTCGTGACTGAGGATGAGATTCTCCGGAAAGCGCCCATCGACCGCTTGACGAAAGGCGTCCACATCGTAGATTCCCTTGCCGACAAACGACCCCTCGCCAAAGAGATCCTGGTAAACGTCTGACACTTCGCGGGTGTAGGGATCGATGCCGGCCTCACCCGCAAAAAGTTTAGTAAAGCGTGACTGCCCGGCACTGGTCAGACTGATTGAGGCGCGGGGTTGCAGGATCGCGTGACCTTCCACCACCCGGCCCTTAGCGGCATCGTACACCGGCCGATTGAGCGGATGAGCAATGTTGCCGATGATGGCCTGAGCCGCGTCACGCGGCAGTTGGGTGTCGGTATCCAGGGTAATGACGTACCGGATCGATGCGAGGATCGACAGATCGCCGACCTGCTCCGAGAACGCGGCTTGCCCCTCGCCCCGCAGCAACGCATTGAACTGCTCCAGTTTACCGCGCTTGCGCTCATATCCCATCCATACCCGTTCATAAGGGTTCCACAACCGGGGGCGATGAAATAGATAGAAAATCCCCGGACGGTCCTCACGGTAGGTCGCGTTAAGAGCCTCCACCCCGGCCCGTGCGTGAGCGAGTAAGGAGGCGTCGTCGGGCTGGGTACACTCTGGGGCGTCGCGAAAGTCAGTCAGCAGGGCAAAGAAAAGATTGGGATCACGATTACCGAGATAGCGGATCTCCAGGGCTTCGAGCAGCGCGTCGACCTCCTCCGGCTTGCTCAGCAAGGTGGGGACAACCACCATGGTGCGATGGATCTGCGGGATGCCCTGTGAGAAATCCAGGCGCGGCAGGGTGTGCGGGCGCAAAGTGAGGGTCACCAACAGGTTCACCAGCGGGATGACCAGCGCCGAGATGCCGAGCAGGCTGGTGACGGCAAAAAACCAGCTGCGCCAGTCAAGCAGGTCGGTGGCGCCGCCAAAAACCAGCACCCCCACGGTTAGCAACGCAGTCAATCCCAGAATGGAGCCAAGGTAAAGGGACAGACCACAGTGTCGACCCGCGCGGCCAAGGCGCAATGCCCACGGGACCCGGTAGCCGACAGTACGCTCCAGTTTCTGCCGCCCACGCTCAATCAGGTAGTAGCCAACATGCGCATGGCGGTCGTTGTTGCTCAAGCCCTCCGCAGCCGTCTGCGCCAACCCGATGGCTGCGCTTGCCACCTCCAGTTCACTGCGCGGGCAACCCCGCGCCAGGTCCTCAACCACATGCCGGTAGCGGTCACGGGTGGCGAAATCCTGCCGGGCATGCATCTGCGCCGGATCTTCACCCAGTTTGTGTTCAACCACACTGAGCGATTCTACGAACTCCTCCCAATCCATGGCGTCGATGAAACGCAGACTGCCGATGCTGTTTGCCATCGATATCTGGTTGGCAGCGGCGGTGCGACTGGCGGCCGTCGATAAATAGGTTGCGCTCACCCCTTGTTCAGACAGTTTATTCTCGACCCAGGTTTGCACAAAGGCCATCGCGGGTCCCTGTGCCTGGAGGCGGGCGTAAAATTCTTCCACAAATGGTGCGGTCAACGGCACGTCGGCATTGGCAAATTCGGCCAACAATTGGATCAGCTGTTTCGGTTCCTGCTCCGCGGCGGCGAGCATGTTGTCTGCCCAGCTGCGGGCCGCATCGAGGTCTTGGCGGCGGCGGGCAATCTGTAACCCAACGCGGCTCAGATTTTCCAGTAACGCCAACTGCAGCATAATCGGGAATGCCCACAATTCCCCCAATTTTAACGGTTCAACATCCTGGTAGGAGATGATGAACTGCGTGATATTGTCACTATCGACACGACCGTCCATGTGCGAGATCAGCTCTAACGCTATGGCATAGATGCGCGGACACCCTGCTGACGGGCCATTCGCCAAGCGCGGCAATTGGCGACTATAGCCACGGGGCAGATGCCGGCGCGCCAAACCGATCTGCTGTTCGATGAGGTAATAGTTGTCCAGCAACCAAGCCTCTGTCGGCACGATCCGCTGTCCCGCCGTGGCTGCGGCGGTACTCAGGACATACGCTGCCTGCAGCACGCGCTCATTGTCGGCCAGGCGTGGCAGCAACTTGTCCGGCCCCCGTTGCGGATCAAGGCGATGCTGGACGGCCAACGTCAGCGCGTGGCGCTTCAGTTGCTCAATGCTGTACAACTCGGCATGGAGCAACTCCGCCTCTCGGTCGTGCCGCAACACATTGCGGGTACGGCTCGCAAATCTGAATAGTTTAGAGATTATGATATGCTCCTTGATTGAACTTGCGGGTGCGGTCCGCCATTAATTTATTGCCCGCTTCAAGCAACTGCTTTTCAACTTCGACCTGATTGGAGTACCGCCCCGTCATCTATAAAAAAAGAGGTTTTGCACAACATTGCTTAATTCTAGCACCTCTTTTTCACCTGTCCATTCCGGTGCGCAAATGTCAGGCAGCGCGGTAACGGCAAAGGCTGGAGGAAACGACGGGGAGTGAATGGCACATAGCGCAAAGCCCGCGACAGGGCCGGAATCGTGATATAACCAGGCCTGCGGTAATTTAGCGGGAGTACCTGCCTGCCGTAGTCTTCGGTGCGCTTGTGCCATTTACTTAAGCACGCTGCGGACCCCTTAGCCGTTAAACAACAAAACGCGGTTCCCGTCGAACGGGGAATCTGATAGATTCTCCCATATGTTGAGTAAACATAAATTCTAGCCGCCAGGACACCGACAGCACAGGCTCCGCTGTCCCGGGCAGGGGCAAACATATTTCATCCGTAATTTTACACTTGAGAGGATATTGCAGTGAAAGGGATCAAAAAACTTATAACCTTGGCAGTCATTTTAGCTCTTGGTTTTGGCGCGTATCAGTATTTTCACGACCTTACTGGTCCTGAACTCAGTTTCAGCCCGTCCGCGGGTTACATCACCCGCGGCACAGTGCTGCAGCTGGAATTAAAAGACAGATCCGGTCTGAAGAACGCTACCGTTGTGGTCACGCAAGGGGAAAACGAGTTCACCCTGCTCCAGAAGGAGTACCCGCAAGAAACTACAAGCATCCAGGAGACGATAGAGCTTGATCCCATGCTTCAGGATGGCCCCCTTGAGATCAACCTCGTAGCCACGGACCGCGCCTATTCCCACCTTGGCAAGGGTAATACCACCACCGCCACATATCAGCTCGAACGTGACACCAGGGCGCCAATGCTCGGCGTTACCAGCCGGGCCCACAACCTCAACCAGGGTGGTGCCGGCCTTATCGTCTACACCTCTTCGGAACCGCTGGTCTCCAGCGGCATTCGTATCGATGAGCGTTTCTTCCCCGGATACGCACAGGCCGATGGCACATATCTGTGCCTGTTCGCGTTCCCCTATGATGCAGACCCCGATTCCATCCCACGCCTGGAGGGGACAGATGCAGCGGGGAACATCGGCAACGGCGGCTTTTATTACCATCTCAACCGGCGCAACTTCATCAACGACACCATAAAAATTGACGATCGCTTTCTGACCAGCAAAATGCCCCAGTTTCAGCACATGTTTCCAGCTACTCTGACCCCGCTTGAGATCTTCCTGAAGGTCAACGGGGAATTGCGCCCGCAGAATCGTGCCTGGCTGCAAGAAGTCGGCGCCAACACCCACGCTGAACCCACATGGAATGAGGCGTTTATCCGCCAGCCAAATACCGCCACCCGCGCCACTTTTGGCGATCGGCGCAAATATACTTATAACGGGAAAGTGATCGACACCCAAACCCACCTGGGGGTGGATCTCGCCTCGGTTGCCCAGGACAACATCCTGGCCGCCAACAGCGGAACCGTAGTGTTCACCGACTTCATGGGGATCTATGGCAACTGCATCATCATCGATCATGGACTTGGGCTGCAGAGCATGTACGCCCACTTAAGCAGCATAGATGTACAGGTGGGTGACAATGTTGAGCGGGGGCAGATCATCGGGCGCAGTGGCGCCACCGGGCTGGCCGGTGGTGATCACCTGCACTTTGGCATAATTGTTTCCGGCACCCCGGTAAATCCGCTGGAGTGGTGGGATCAGAACTGGGTCAAGAACAACGTCATCAGCAAATTGCCCCCATCGTAAGGATAGGTGAGACTCAAAGCAGCCATCCCGCAGACAGCGACTGGCGCGCGGGCGTCCCCCACGCTGATGTTGCAATAGGGCACATTCGGGCAGGAAAGGTTGCCATGCTCGTAAAACAGGGGATCCAGTTTTTTGCCTAATGCTGCAGCCCTCTGGGTTCCCACCTGCGCGGGAATGGCGCTCAATGGGTTATCAGGAGGGTTGCAAGAGCCTCAGCAGGACACAGGAAATAGGCGCCAAGGCTGGTTGACTCCTCCTTAATATATGTTAGTCCTGTAATGTCCGAAAGCACGAAAGCACTTTCACCCCACGGCCACAAGAAGAACCGCCTCTTAATGAGCATTCTACGCGAGGAGTATATCGACTATGCCGGCTTCCAGCACCCGCCTTCTGGCCATACTTCAGCGTCACTTCGGTGTCTGGCTGTATTCAGTTTCCACCGGGACCTTAAGCTATAGCGCCGCTTGGCTGGAGGAGATTATTGTAGACGGGGAAACAAATCTCCGCTCCCCGCGCGCTTTCCTGCAACTTGTCCACAGCCACGACCGGCAGAAACTGTTGAAAAACCTACGTCAGCTACATGCGGGACTCTATTCACGCTTCAGCTGCGAGCTGCGCCTTCTGTGTCAGGATGGGCACGCACATCGTATTGAGTTAAATGGGGTAGTAGTCGAACATGGCCCCAATGGCGGCGTGGCCAACATTGTGGGCACCGCCACCAGTGTGCACGCCCGTGCCCTGCACGAAGAGTCTCTGTACGATCTGTGTCAGAACTTGCAGTCTTCTGAAGCCAGATACCGCGCCCTGATGCATGACGCCAAAAGTCCTATAATAGTGATGGATTCTGATACCGAAGAGATCGTGGACGCAAACCATGCCACATCAGCAGTTACGGGTTACTTCAAGGCCGAGTTGTTAAAAATGAAAATGGGGGATCTGATTGAGACCTCGGAGTGCAAATCATGCCCTGAGGTTATAGGAGGCACACGGAACACCATTGGGGGCATGGCTGAAAAATGCCATCCCCACCGGGAACTGAGCCTGAAATGTAAGAATAGAAGGGAGATAATGGTAGATATCAGCTGCAGCAACGTCAGTGTGCAGAACCGCAACCTTCGCCAGTGCATTCTGCATGATGTCTCAATGCACAAACGCGCAGAAGAGGCGTTACGCCACATGGCCAGTCATGACCCCCTCACCGGCCTGGCCAACCGCGATCTACTATCCAAGCGCCTTGAGAGCGCCATAGCTCAAGCGCGCAACCACAAAAACCTGGTGGCTGTATGCTTTGCCGATCTCAACAAGTTCAAGCAGGTTAACGACCTCTTTGGCCACGATGTGGGGGACTTTGTCCTGAAGAACTTTGCGGCGCGCCTGGCCGGCTCCATCCGTAACAGCGATACCGCCGCGCGTCTGGGCGGAGACGAGTTCATCTTTATCCTCAGGGACTTTGATCACGTGAGCGCAATTGAACAGGCTGTAGGGAAAATAATCGGCCACCTGAATGTACCGTACGGCATAAACAACACCAGCATAGATGTGCACTGCAGTATCGGGATCAGCATCTATCCCCTCACCGACTCCAATGCCTACGAACTGCTCCAGAAAGCAGACAAAGCGATGTATTACGCCAAAAAAAACGCCCTCCCCTTTTACCTCTGGACTGAGGCTGACCCGGCGCTGGCTCGAGGGTGAGAATATACCGGGTTGGACCGACAAGGTTAGAAGATTGCAGCTAGCCGTTCATACGATTGTTTGAGCCGCATGGAGAGGGAGAAGAGCATCCCCTTCATCAGGCGGTTACCCAGTTCTGGATTTTTCTGGTTCAGGGTATCAAAGCTCTGCTGCTCGAGGATAAGAACGCAGCATGGTTCCAGGGCTGTTGCCGTCACCGGGCGCGTTTCTTTAGAAAGCAGACTTACAATACCGATCAACGATTCAGGGCCATACACCCCCACAACCACCTGCTTGCCTTTGAATTCGGTCTCTTTTTTGGTTTCCACCCGCCCTTTGGTGATAAAGGCGATAAAGTAGGACGAATCACCTTCGCGCCATAAGTCCTCCCCAGCAGTGTAGCTACTGCATTTAAAAAACTCCTGCAACTGTGCTATATCCTCTTCGGTGAGAAAGTGGAAAAAGCGGAAATCTCGCTTCATCTGCGTACACTGATCTTCAAGCTTCGGTACCATCAGGCGCTCCTGTCCTCGACAGCGCGACGCTGCTTCAGTTCCTCAATTTTGGCCTGCATCTCTTCAAGCAATCCCTCTATATTTTTCTTACGCAGGATCTCGGAATAACTGCTGCGGTAATTACGCACCAGACTGACCTCTTCAATTACCACATCATACACTTCCCACTCGTCGCCGTTTAGCAACATTCTATACGAAATAGGGATCTCATCGCCGCTGTCCATAGCGATATAGGTATCCACTACAGCGCGGTTCTGGCGGATATGCTCAGAGCCAAAACGGATCTTCTGCCCCGTATATTCCCGGACCCGCCCGATGTAGGTCTCTTCCAGCAGCTGGGAAAACAGTTCGATAAAGCGTTTGCGTTCCTGCGGGGTGGCCTTATGCCAGTTAGGCCCAAGAACCCCCTGGGACATAACCTCAAAGTTGAACTTGGAATGGACCAGCTTGGTTACATTATCGCGCCACCCAGGGGTAGAACCTATGGTGCGCAGTTGCTCTGTAATCCTGTCGATGGTCTGTTTTATTTCAAACATCGGGCCAGACATCTCCGCGTCTTTACTGTACGCATCAACCGGTTGCATGGCTGCCTGTTCGTTTGCGTCTACCCCCGTTGGTACGGATAAACCCACCACACCCAATAAAATAACGGCCCATGTTAAGCTACCTGTTTTTGCCCTCATGAATTTTCTCCAGTTTGTTCTGTCGGAAACTTAAAGCCGGAACGCAAAAACTCGCGCGCACCTGGCCGTAGCCTGGCAACTTATTCAGCCACTAACCCCGCCCGGCGCTGTGTATAGGCATCGCGGATAAACAAATATGGGTCCAGTTGCTCAATAACAATACTTTCATAGGTATCCCTATCCAGCGACAACGTATTGATTCCATCAACACCGATAGAGACCAGATATCCATCGCGATGCAGCGCCCAATACAGCGGGTTGGCATAGAACTCCGGTATCAGCGCAATGCCATCACGCAGGTTGGATGAACCCAGCAGCGGCAACACCAGATACCATCCCTGCCCCACCCCATAGTGCCCAAAAACCTGCCCCAGATCTTCATTCTGCTTATTAAGATCCCACCAGCTTCTGGCCGGATCATAAAAACCACCCAGCCCGACCGTAGTGTTAATAAGCAGGCGGGACACCTCGACTCCGCTCTGCGCAAACTTCAATTGCAACAGGCTGCTAACTGCGCGCAAGGGTGATTTAAGGTTGTCGAACATGCGGCTTACGCCGGAGCGAACCGGAGTCGGGACTACGCGAAACGCGCGGGCTATCGGCTTCAGCAGATAAAAATAGCTCTTGTCATTAAACCAGAATATCGCCCGGTTTACCGGTTCGAGCGGATCGGAGATCTCTTCATCCCAGCCCGCACCCGCATACAAATCGTCACTGAACAGATCATCAGAGTAAAGCGCTTCGGCTTCCATCTCTGCATTACTTACTGCGCCAGCGCTGGCATATTCTGCGCTAGTTTCTGCTGCAGCCGCGGGCGGTTCCGCCAGCGCCACTGCCGGGGCCACGAGGACAACTCCCGCCAACCATAGCAGCGTGATCCCCCGCCAGGGGTTGCGCTTGAAGCGGGTATTTTCATATATGCCGGTTACAAACATGATCCACCCATTAGGAATTTCGCAGGGATCCATCTAGTTTTCAAATATATACTTGCTCAGCAATTCTTCAAAGTTGATCGCCGATTCTGTTTCGAATATTTCGCCGCCATCTGCTATCAAATCAAATGAGCCCCCCGGCAGAATACTGATATAGCGATCCCCGATGATACCTGAAGTCCGGATCGAGGCGATACAGTCTTCCTGCAGTTTGACCTCCGGCTGGATCTGCATGGTTACCATCGCTTCGTAGGTCTCGAGGTTCAGAACGATGTCGGCTACCCTGCCTATGCTTACTCCGGCAATATCCACCGCTGCCCCCTTTTTCAGCCCTGCGACTGAACCAAAGCGGGCATTAACGGTGTAAGTTTTGTCGTTGAATATTTTGACATCACCAAGCTTGACGGACAAATATACGAAGCTGGCAAAGCCAATCAACATAAACAGGCCGACAACCACCTCTAAGCTAAAACGTTTCATAAAGAAGAGACCCCTCCGTTTCACTGCTGTATATCGGCCCCATGGTTTCGAGCACAAAGGCACGAATCAAAGGGTTGTCAGACAATTGAAAAACCTCTGGCGACAAGGGCCCGTGCAGACGCGATTCCGCGATCAGGGCGACATAGTCTGAGAGCTTGAATATTTTGGGAACATCGTGACTGACAATTACCGCCGTATAATTCAGCTGCTGCTGAGTGCGATAGAACAGGCGGTATATTTCGTTGCTCTTGTTGACATCCAGCCCCGTGGTGGGCTCATCGAAAAACACCACCTTCGGATCAAGCATCAGGGCGCGAGCCAGACCGACCCGCTTTTTCATCCCGCCACTGAGTTGCGCTGGGAACTTATCTTCCTGCCCCTCCAGTCCCATCAGGGCCAGCTTTTCTTCCACCGCACTCTGGATCTGTTTTTCGTTACTATCGGTACGCTCGCGCAACGGCAGGGCCACATTGTCATACACATTCATGGAATCGAACAGGGCGACATTCTGGAACAGCACCCCAAAAGAACTGCGGATCTGCTGCATCTCCGCTTTGTTACACTGGGCGAGATCGTGCCCGAACACCCGCACCTGCCCGCTGTCAGGCTGGAGCAGGCCGAGCATATGCTTCAGAATAACACTTTTACCCTGCCCGCTGGCTCCGACAATCACGGTTGTGGTCCCGACGGGTATCTGCAGACTCACCCCATCGAGCACCTTCTGTGAGCCAAAGGATTTGTGCACATCCTCAAGCTCAATAATAATCTCTGTATCCGGCTTCACTCAAAAACCCCCTCAACAACAACCAGCCACCACCTCCAACGCCATAAAATGGCGCTGGAGGTGCAGGATATAATGGCATCAGAGCATAATGGCACTTACAAGATAATCCCATACGAGCACCGCGACCGACGCCATAACCACGGCCTTGGTTGTGGTGCGGCTCACCCCTTCGGCGCCAAAGCCCCCATCGCGCTCCAGATGCAGATAAAACCCCCGTGCCGACGATATCCACACCATCAGCAGGCCGAACACAAACGATTTGACAAAACCCATCTCCAGATCCTGCCATACGACATTCTGGTACATCCCCTGAAAATAGGCGCCAGCGCCGACATCAAACAGATGTACCCCTATCAGATAACCCCCGAAAATCCCAACCACATCGAAGATGCACACCAGCAGCGGCATCGAAATCAAGGCCGCCAGCAACTTAGGGGCAATGAGATAGCGAAAGGGGTCGATTGCCATACACTCCAGGGCATCAATCTGTTCGCTGTTGCGCATAATTCCCATCTCGGCGCAAATAGCGGAACCTGCTCGACCGATAACCATCAGTGCCGCCAGGACCGGGCCCAGCTCGCGGATAAGGCTGATGGCTACCGCCGCTCCCAGAAACCCTACAGAACCGAACTTGTTCAGCGTGTAGTAACCCTGCAGCCCAAGCACCATCCCCGTAAACAGCCCGGTAAACACAATGACGTAGAGGGAGTTGGCTCCTATAAAGCGGATCTGCCGTATAACCGGCATTACCTTATAGGGAGGGCGCACCAGCGCGAACACACTGGTTATGAGAAACAGCCCCAGACGCCCGTACCATGAAAAGAAATACATGGTTTCTGCCCCCAGAAGCGCAATATATCTTGTTACCGATTCCATGATCGCTGCACCAACTTTCCTGCCCTTGTGTTAACGCACACATGCAAATACCTATACAAATACCGCCGTATCTGTGTCAGCTCCAGCACCCCTAGCTACTGGCATTCGCTTTAGCAGTATTTTACTCCACCCGTATTTGATTACATCACTTTGACTAAAAAATCTATGCCAGAAACCAGCACGGCAGAATTTGCAATATTAATACAGTTGCGGAATATTGTCGAGTACGATTGCCAGAGGAGCCCGCGCAACCGCAACCCCCTTCAGCCTTCAGAGTTGTTGCCTGTCCTCGCGCTGTGCGGACGCTGTGCGGACCTATAGTAGGTGCAAACACACATCACCCGCGACAACAAAAGCTGGCAATGTTATACTGCAATGTTTAAAACATAAGGGGAGAAAAATGTTTCCGCGCGCGCCCAAACCCAAAACTCGAGCCGTCCGGAAACGCATAAACCTTGAATCTAACCGCGCTTGGCCCCATTGACCGAGGTTCTTGCGCTGGAACAAATCTACCTCACGCCAGCTGCGTAATTTACCGGCACAACAAGTCACAAGGAGTGAACTTCATGGCAATTACCCTGACCCTGCTGACCATCGGCGTTATAAGCACTCTGTTTTACACCCCTGTCCCGGAAGATCTGGTGCAAAAACTTGAATGGGCCGCCCTCGCCCTCCCTCTGGCCTTGCTGCTCTGGCAACTCATCGAACTCAGCCGCAAGGCCGCCAGAGAGAAGGAAGAGCCTGCGCCGCCAGCACCCAAACCTGCCCCGCGCGCCGCCGCGCTGCAACAGGATCCACGCCAGCTTCAGGATGCAGCGGTGCTGCAGTTTCTGGCACGTCTGCAGGAAAAAGGACGCCTGGTCGATTTTATCATGGACGACATGACCCCCTACGCAGACGAGCAGGTGGGAGCCGCAGCGCGCATCGTGCACCAGGGCTGTCAGGAAGTACTATCCACCTTTTTCCGTATTGAACCACTCCATGACGGTGCCGAGGAGGGGGAGATAACCCTGGCTCAAGGATACGACAGCGCTGCCTACCGCCTTGTGGGTAGCGTCCCTGAACACCCCCCATATACCGGGATTCTGCTCCACCACGGCTGGGTCACCCAGAGCGTGAATCTGCCCCAGGTGAGCGGTGCTGACCTGACAGACAACGACGAATATGTGATCGCCCCGGCTGAGGTGGAAATCACCTCAAACCACTAAAAGGGAGCGAATCCTGTGCCAATGCGGCAGAAAATCCGCTCAATGCAAAGAGAACCAAAATATGTCTGAAGCCAAAATCAAATACGCCATAGGGATTGATCTGGGAACCTCCAATTCCGCTCTAGCCATAGCCTCCCTGGACTCACCTGAAACCGCCCACTGCGTCAATATAACCCAGGTGACCAGCCGTAACGGGATCGGCTTACACCCCGTGCTCCCTTCCTGTATTTACCTGGCCACCGAGCAGGAACAGAAGCAGCTGCCGCAGATCCCCTGGCAGCAGGATCATTCCTTTCGGATCGGCATGTTCGCGCGCGAACACGGGGCAGAAGTACCAGAGCGCCTGGTGAGTTCAGCTAAATCGTGGCTGGGTAATCCCTACAACGACCCATACCAGAAGATATTGCCGTGGCAGTCACCCTTGGAAGAGCGGAAAATATCGCCGCTAAAAGCGCAAACTTTTTATCTGGAATACCTGCGCCACAACCTGGAACACCACCTGCGCCAGGAGGGGACGGAGCTCAATCTCGCTGAGTGTCAGGTCACCCTGACGGTTCCGGCATCGTTTGATGAGGTTGCGCGGCTGCTCACCGCCGAAGCCGCGCAGGAAGCGGGCTGGGGTGAAGTGACCCTGCTGGAGGAACAGCAGGCCGCATTTTATCATTGGCTGGGCTGCAACGCTAAGACCTGGCGCGAGCAGGTCAGCGCCGGGGATGTGATTTTGGTATGTGACATCGGCGGCGGCACCGCTGACTTCAGCCTGATTGCGGTCACGGCCAAAAACGCCCAGCTGCATCTGGAGCGCATCAGCGTCGGCGACCATCTGCTCCTTGGCGGCGACAACATGGACCTGGCCCTGGCCTACACCCTGCGCGCAGAGCTTGAAGAGCATGGCAAAGAGCTGGATAACGCCCAATTCCTTGCGCTGATTCACGCCTGTCGGCAGGGGAAGGAAGCCCTGCTGGCAGATCCCGAACTCCAGAGCTATCCCATAGCGGTGGCGGGACGCGGCGCAAGTCTGTTTGCACGCAGCCGCTCGACCCAGCTGTTGCGCGCGCACATCCAGGATATCGTCCTGGATGGCTTTCTCCCCCTGTGCTCCATTGACTCCATGCCGGAAGAGAGCACCGCCGGATTGCAGGAGGTGGGGCTCAACTACACCGCCGATCCGGTAATCAGCAAGCATCTGGCCCGGTTTCTGGTTAACAGTGGGCACAACATCGATTCTGGCATCAAGGTGGTGGCGGAGCTGCAGCTGTGCCACAGCCATGCGACGCAAACCCCCTTTATCTTTCCAAGCGCGATCCTCTTTAACGGGGGGATATTCAACGCTGAACCCATCCGCGCGCGCATTCTCGCTCTGCTCCAGGGGTTCTGCCCCGAGCGCTCCCTGCGCCAGCTCCACAACGAAACGCCGGAGCTGGCAGTCGCACGCGGCGCCGCCGGATATGGACGCACCGTGGTGAGTGGCGCAGGGATCCGGATCAAAGCCGGCACCGCACGTGCGTACTACCTCGGACTGCAAAGCTCCATGCCTGCGGTGCCGGGGCTGAAACCACGCCTGAAGGGGGTATGTATTGTCCCGCAGGGGATGGAAGAGGGGACAGAATATCTGCTCGAAGGGCGTGAATTCGGCCTGATGACCGGGCAAGTTGCCGAATTCCGGTTCTTCAGCTCTTCTACCCGCGGCGCTGATGAAATGGGGACCGAGGTGGCGTCGGTGGCAGAACTGGATGAAACGGCGCGACTGGAAGTGACCCTTGAAGCAGATGAGCGCCAACGCCTCCCGGTTCAGCTCCTGAGCCGGATCACCGAGCTCGGCACCCTGGAGCTGTGGATGAAGCACCTGCCCAGTGGCCGGCGCTGGAAAATTGAATTCAATCTGCGTACCCAAGAGTAATTGTATGTCTATCTCAACCCCGCCACAGAATCGCTACTTTATCGGCATCGACCTGGGGACCACGAACTGTGCCCTCGCCTACGTGGACCGCCGCCAGCCGGACAAAGGCTCGCAGGTCCTCCCTATACCGCAACAGGACAGCGCCACCAGTGTGCGCACGGCAGCGCAGCTGCCTTCATTCGCTTTTTTGCCTGCAGCAGCGCAGCAGGACGCCGCCCACACCCTCGCGGGGATCCCGCCGCTGGAATCGGGCTGGATTCCCGGTGCGTACGCGCGCCAGCAACTTGCGTTCAACCCCGGACGCGTGATCCATTCCGCCAAATCGTGGCTGTGCCACGCTGACGTAGATCGGACCGGAGCCATTCTGCCGTGGCAATCGGAGGAGATCTCCTCTGCCAGGCGGCTTTCTCCCGTGGCAGCGAGCGCGCTGTATCTGCGCTGGCTGCGCGCCGTCTGGGATCAGAACATGGCGGCTGAGGACGCCAGCTGCCGGTTTGAGCATCAGCACATCGTCATCACCGTTCCGGCATCTTTTAACGAAGCAGCGCAGGAGTTGACCCTCAAGGCCGCACAGCAGGCTGGATATCCGCCACAGCTGCGTCTGATAGAAGAACCGCAGGCCGCCTTTTACTTCTGGCTGGGGAGAAGCAAAAACCTGAGCATTCTGCACGACATGCTTGCGGCCGCAGCACACCCCTCCCTGAAGATCCTGGTTTGTGATATCGGCGGCGGTACCACCGACCTGAGTCTGTTCCAGGTCAGCGCGGATAAGCACGCCGCCACCGGCCTGAAGATGGAACGCCTGGCGGTAAGTGACCATCTGCTCCTCGGAGGAGATAATATCGACCTCACCCTGGCCCATGTGCTTGAACATAAGCTCATGGGGGCAGGGAAGCAGGCCGAGCCCAGACAATGGAGTCAACTGCTGGCGCAAGCGCGCGATTTAAAGGAACGTATTCTCGCCACCGAACCTGACGCCGAAAACGGCACCCAGAGCTTTCCGGTCACCGTCTCCGGCTCCGGCTCCGGCCTGTTTTCCTCCACCAAATCGATCCGCGTTGCGGCCCACGAGATCCGCACCTGTATCCTGGAGGGATTCTTCCCCCTCACCTCAGCGCAGGAACGCCCGCACGAAAACAGCTCCGGCCTGCAGGAATGGGGGCTGCCCTATGCACAGGACAGCGCCATCTCCCGCCATCTGGCCCAGTTTCTTGATGGCCAGAGTATCGATGCGGTGCTGTTCAACGGTGGCAGCGTGACCCCGGAATTTCTGCGCCGCCGCCTGCACCAGCTGCTGGAAGGGTGGCAAAAGGAGAGCGGTACTGCGGTGCGAGAACTCCACAACGATGCCATCTCGCTGGCGGTGAGTCGTGGCGCCGCGCGCTACGGCTGGATTGTGAGTCAAGGTGACGCAGAGCGCATCACCGGCGGCTACCCGCACTCACTGTATCTGGAAGTACACGGACGCAGAAAAAAGGAGCGGCAGCTGGTGTGCATTCTGCCCAAGGGGATGGAAGCCGGGCACAGCATCAACATCACCGAGCCCGAGTTCGATCTGCTCGTCAACCAGCCGGTACGCTTCCAATGCTGTTATGCCCTGAAACGCCAGCAGGATCGCCCCGGCACCCTGGTACCCTGGAATCGAGATGAATTTCGCCCCCTCCCCACCCTGGAAACAGCTATCCACCTTGGCGCAGATCAGCCCCGCCCCGCCAACAACCGGGTGCGGGTGCACCTGGAGGTAAGCCTGAACGAACTGGGGCTGCTGCAGATATACTGCGTCGCGCGCGCTGGCAGTGGCCGCTGGCGCCTGGATTTCAACCTGCGCAAAGGGGTAGAGGAAGCAGAAGGGGAACAGAGGGACGCGGCGCACCCCCAAAGTCAGAACCTTGCCCTGAGCACCGAGACACAGCAGGCACTGCGGATGGCGATACCGTACATCGATGCGGTCTACGCCCGGAAAAAACACGCGGATCTGCCCACCATTAAACCCGCCCATCTGCCCAGAGAACTGGAACGCCTGCTGGGCAAGCGGGACACTTGGGACAGCACCACCCTGCGCCAGCTCTGGCCCCCCCTGAATGCGGGGATGACCCGCAAAACCCGCAGTGTCGGGCACGAAAACACCTGGCTCTACCTGGCCGGCTTCACCCTGCGCCCCGGCTACGGAGTGGAGCACGACGAATCACGCATGGAACAGCTGTGGCGCGTGCAGCAGCTGGGGATGGCGTTCCCCAAAGAGAAGCAGATTCAGAAACAGTGGTATCTGCTCTGGCGCCGGGTAGCTGGAGGCTTGAACCGCCAACGTCAGCAGCAGTTGTTTGACGCCATTCTGCCCACGCTGCAGAATCAGAACGAACCGGAGCCGGAGATGGTATATCTGGCCGGCGCGCTGGAACTTCTCCCCCCGGAGACCAAGTGCGAGCTTGTGAAAATATTTGGGAAACGCCTGGTGCAGGGAAAACTGAAACATACCCCACCTTACACCTGGGCGCTGGGACGCCTGCTCAGTCGCACCCCGCTGTACGCCGGACGCGAGACCATCGTGCATCCGCGTGAGGTGAAAAACCTGTTCGAGCGCGTGGAACATCTGGACTGGAACGCTGCGGCCTGGAGCGGCCTCAATGCCCTGTTTGCGCAGGCGGCGCGCTGTACGGAGCAACGCGACATCGATATCGAGGCAGAGCTGCGCCAGCGCATCGAGACAAAACTCAAACACAGCGGCGCGGCGCAGCACCAGATAGAGGTTGTGAAACAATATGTTGCGGTGGATGATGCGGACCGCATCCTGCAGTTTGGCGAAACCCTCCCGGCCGGCTTGGTTCTGGTACGTGCGTGAGCAAACGGTAGTGCACATCACTCCCCCCTGCGCTCATATGGGTGGAGGTTCTGTGCCCATATGGTGATACACGGAGGTAGGGGCGAAAAATTTTTCGCCCTTACGCTGGCAAAATAGCAGCGTTGATGATTAAGGCAATGAAAGGCCGAAAATAGATGAAACAAATAGATTTTGAACTCGAAGGCAGCCCCCACATCGAACTGCATCAATTGCTTAAAGTCACCGGCTTGTGCGGAAGTGGCGGCATGGCCAAACACGTGATCGCCGCTGGTGAGGTGGCAGTCGATGGCCACACGGAAACGCGCAAACGGGGAAAGATCCGCCCAGGGCAGCGGGTCACCTTCGCGCACACCGCCATTAGCGTAACTAATATTTTAATCTGAGCGCGAAGACTGAATCAACCTGGTCTTATCTGCGTAAATAATTGAAGAATGAAGCAAAGGAGGAAACATTATGCGAGTGGCAAGAAAGGGTGACACCGTCAAGGTTCATTATACCGGACGGCTGGAAAACGGCGAAGTGTTTGATTCATCTGCAGGTAAAAAGCCGCTGAACTTTATCATCGGGCATCATGAGGTCATAAAAGGGTTCGATGAAGCGGTGGAGGGGCTGAGTGTGGGGGAAGAGATAACGGTCACCATCGAAGCGGAGAAAGGGTACGGCAAATCCAACCAGGATTTGATTCAGAAAGTAAAACGCAGCGAAATGCCGGCCGAGCTCGAATACTCCGTGGGCAATCAGATTGAGATAACCCGGGAGGATGATTCCCTGTTTCATGTCATGGTCACAGAAATTACCGAGACGGAGGTCTGCCTGGATGCCAACCATCCGCTGGCGGGGAAACGCCTGGTCTTCACTATCCGGATAGAAGAAATTATCCCGGCGGAAGAGCAGAATAAAAACATCTCCGGCATGATGATGAATCAGCTCAAAGAACGGCGGAAGATGAACTGAAGCTCTGCCTGCCTGTTTACTTTTATCCGCCCAACCGTGCAGACGCGCCGGGGAGAATCTGCTTGAATACTGCCCAGAAAATGACACCGGAGAACACCACCGACATCGAAAAGCTGGTGACCAAGATCCAGGGGTTTGGCAAAGAGAGTCTCGAAGATATCCTCCACCTCATGGCCCATTCGGTCAACCTGCTTACCGGGCACAACCGCCTGCGCATCTACCTGGAAGACTTCACCCGGGGAAGCCTGACCTGCGTTATCGCCACCGGACCGCTGGCCGAAGAGCTGCAGCGCATGAGTTTTCCCATCAACACCCTGGATTTCGTAACCTCACGCGTGTATGTGAATCAGGAGGAGATCAAACAGAGCGATACCAGTACATTGAATAACCTGAAAGAGCTCAACTTTATCCAGCACTTCAACATCAATGCCACCTATGTGCTCCCGCTGTTGTACAAAAACCGCTCCATTGGAGCTTTATGTGTCGATAGCACCCGCAAAGGGAGAATCCCCGACGAGCTACAACAGCTGAAACTGAAAAAGTTTCTCACCCAGGTGGTTCCTACCCTGGATATAGCGCGCAAATACCACCAGCAGCTGCTCCTGGCGCGGCGCATAGATGAGCGTAAAAACCGTGAAGCCGCCCAGCATATGATGAAATCCGCGGTGCGCCTGGTCAAAAACCTGACACTGGCCTCCGTGCTGATCCCCGCCCCCTTAGGTTCAGAAGGAGATGCGCAGGGGTTGCGCATCCTGGTTTCATACTCACGCGTAGCGCATGCGCGCAAGCTGTATGAAGACAAACAGATGATCAGCCTGCAGCAGGGTGAATCTCTGCTGTCGCGCTACATCGCCAATGACGGCACCATCACCGATGAGCGCTTTCTCTCGCCGCTGTATGTCCCCAATCTGCAGGCAGAGTCCCTGCAAAAACGCTATCTGACTGAGGAGCTGGGGCTTAAATCGCTGTATGCGGTGCCGCGCTATGATCCCCACAGCAAACGCATTATCTGTGTCGTTAACTACTACACCGACACCAGCTACGATTTTACCCCCTTTGAGCGCGGTCTGCTTGACTCCCATGCAGAGATGGCAGAGCGGGTCATTCGCGAAATCGGGGGGGAGCACATGGAGATTCGGGTGCTCTCGGAGATCAATGACCTGCTGCAGGAACATTTCAAGGGGCTGCAGCCATTTCTCAAGCGCGTATTGTCAAAGGCCACGGAGTTGATCGGGGCCAATACCGGCAGCATTGCCCTGGTACAGGAACGCGAAGATGGGCGCTGGCTGGTAGTTGAAGATGAAGAGGGAAACCTCATCGGCGCGAAGAGCAAGGAGTGGTACAAAAAGTATATCCCCCCCAACCGTATCGGCGGGTTGGAGCTGCCCCGCTCGCAGCGCAGCCTAACCGGATACACTGCCCATACGGGGCTGCCTCAGGTGATCGCCAACACTGAGGAGCATGACCCGGACGGCTTCTACCGCCACCTCACCGAGGCGATTAAGAGTGAGCTTGCGGTGCCGGTTTGCGTGGACAACAAAGTGGTGGCCACCATCTGTCTTGACAGTATCAAACCCCACTATTTCACCAGCGAACACAAGCGTATCCTGCGCATTATTGAACGCATGATCGGGCGCTATCTGGTGGATCTGCAGCAAATAGCCGCCCTCACCCACGAAGTAGCGCAGCTGCGCCGGGATGTAACCTACAAAGACCCCAAGATCTCCTCGTACAAGCTGGGAAACATCATCGGCAACTCCGCAAAGTCCAACGCGGTGGTCAACTTCATTCAGACTGTAACCCCGCCGGTCTTTAATCGCCTCGCGTCATGGAATTACCAAACCAGCGAGGATACCGCCCTGGGGCTCCCCTCCATTTTCATCACCGGCCCCACTGGTAGCGGCAAGGAGTTTGTGTTCAACAACATCTATTCGCGCCTGAATGAGATGTACCAGGCACAGTTTAAAAACGGGCGCCAGCTGGCAATAAAAAAGAGCAATATCGCAGCCTACAGCGGTGAGTTGACCTATGCCGAACTGTTTGGCAACAAGCGCGGCGCGTTCACCGGGGCATACGCTGATCGCAAGGGGATTCTGGAAGAGGCAAACGGCGGCGTGGTTTTTCTGGATGAGATAGGCGACGCGGATCCGAAGACCCAGGTGCAGTTGTTGCGCTTTCTGGACAATGGGAGTTTCGTGCGTCTGGGGGAAAACAAAACCCGCTTTTCCCACGTTCTGCTGGTTGCTGCCACCAATAAAAACCTGCCGGAGCTGATCAGGAAAGGGGTGTTTCGCGAAGACCTGTTTCACCGCCTGTCTGAACTCACCCTTGAAATTCCATCCCTGAATGAACGGCGTGAGGATATCCCCGACCTGAGTACCCACTTCATTGGCAAACTTCACCGGGCGTACAAAAACCCGGGGGAGAAAGATTCAGACCCACCGGTCCTCGACGCGGCCGCACGCCAGCTGCTGCAGAACCATCACTACACCGGGAATATGCGCGAATTGCGTTCCGTGCTGCTGCGCGCCCTGTTTTTCCGCCGTAGTGAGAGCATAAGTGCCGAGGAGATCCGGCGCGCCATAGGGAACTCCCTGGGGACAGCGACATCCAGCCTGGATGCCGCTGATGCGCAGGGGAAGATTCACGCAGAACTGGCACAGCGCGTTTTTACCTCCATTATCAGTGGTGGGGAAGATTTCTGGAGTGCGCTCTACACCCCATACAGCAACAATGATCTGCCGCGCGCGGCGGTAATCGCCTGCATCGAGCTGGCGCGTTCTCAAGGCGCGACCACCATGCCGGCCATTGCCGGCATGCTCAAAGCGTGTGATCCCACCAGCACCAGCGAGCGCAAAACTTTTTTTCGCTTTAAAAATTTTCTGTACAAAACTATCCGTATCACTTAAGTGGCAAACATTCAGAACCGGCGGTGCAACATTTCTTCCACCGCGTGGCGCTCGCTCTCTTTCCAGGGGCCGATACACACAAACCCCATGCGCGCGGGGGTAAGACAGTACGCCGCCGCCTCCTGCACTGCAGCCGCACTGATATGGCGCCAGAAATCCAGGTCCTGCGCCAGCGTGCGCATGTGCCCACTGACAATCCCCCAGCCATAGCGCCCGGCCAACTCTTCGACACTGTCACGGCTGAAATCAAGATAGTTCAGCGCATTGCAACTCACCATATCAAGATGCGCTCTGGAAGGTTCAGAGCGCACCGTGTCCACAACTTCAAGGACCGCCTGAACCACCGCCAGCAAGTTCTCCGGCTCGGTAGACAGATCAATGGAAAAGCAGCCACTATCGGCGTACTCCTCCAGACTGGCCTCCACGCTGTAGGTAAGGCCGGCTTCTTCCCGCAGTTTCTGCATCAAGAGGCTGGCACCCCCTTCCCCCAGCATGCGGCGCAGCACGCGCAACTCTTCTGCCCGTGGATGCGCGCGCCCTTCGGTGCGCCACGCCAGCTGTAGCGTGAGCTGCGAATCAGAGTCATGAACCCAGGCTACCTCCGGGCCAGAAAGGGGATGGGACGGGGCTGCCATTACCGGCACCGGGCAGGAACGCGCGTTCCATGCGCCGAAATGCTCCGCCACCGTCCGCTGCACTGCGTCTGGCGCCACCGGCCCGGCCACACTTATCACCATATTGTCTGGGGCGTAGTGTTGCCGATACCAGCTTTCCACCTCTTCACGCCCGAAGGTGCGGATAGTCGCGGGCGTGCCGATCACCGGCTGCGCCAGCGGATGTTCCTGCCACAGCAGGCGTGCCATGCGATTGTCCGCACAAATATCCGCTCCAACTTCGTTAAAATCGCCCAGGGCTTCTTCCAGGACGATGGCGCGCTCCGTTTCAAGATGGAGAAACCTGGGGGTGCGCAGCATTAGACTGAATAGCTCCAGCCCCGCGGCCACCGCGTCCGGGTGGACCCGGGCAAAATAACTGGTCGATTCAGCGTCGGTACCGGCGTTTACACCGCTGCCAAGCTGCTCGAAAGCCTGTTCCAGAGCCGGGCCGGAAGCATAGCGGGCGTTGCCCCGAAACAACATGTGTTCGACAAAGTGCGACAACCCGGATTGTGGCGGACTCTCGTAGCGGCTGCCCACCTTGACGTAGCAGATAATCTCGACACTGTGGAGATAGTTGATAGGAGCGACGACCAGCTCAAGGCCGTTATCCAGGGTGGTGCGCTGATATTCGGGCATGATTATCCTGAAAAAGGGACGATTCGAACTACGTAGAACAGAACGGCTGCAAATGGCGCGATGCAGAAGGGGAGCCTGCCGTAACAGACTCCCCTTCTGCATAACCTTCACCTGTTTTTTGATAAAACCTCAACCCCGCAGCAAGCGCGCCGCCTCTTTGGCGTGATAGGTGATGATCAGATCCGCACCGGCGCGTTTAAATCCGGTCAGGGTTTCCATTACCACCTTATCATGGTCAATCCACCCTTTTGCCGCCGCAGCTTTCACCATCGAATACTCGCCGGAGACATTATAGACCACCAGGGGCAGCTCAAAACGCTCCTTGATATCGCGGATAATGTCCATATACGCCAGCGCCGGTTTTACCATCAGAAAATCGGCACATTCATCCACGTCAAGGGCGGCTTCACGAATCGCTTCGCGCCGGTTGGCCGGATCCATCTGGTAGCTGCGCCGATCTCCGAACTGCGGGGTTGAATCAGCTGCATCGCGGAATGGGCCATAATAGGCGCTGGAGTATTTGACCGCATAACTCATGATGGGGATATGACTGAAACCGTTGTCATCCAGAATCTCGCGCAGGGCGGCGATGCGTCCGTCCATCATATCGCTGGGGGCCACGATGTCCGCTCCGGCCTGCGCGTGGGACAACGCTTCAGCGGCGAGCAGCTCCAGGGTGGAATCGTTATCCACGTCGCCATCCTTGATGACGCCGCAGTGCCCATGATCGGTATACTCACACATGCACACATCGGTGATAACCGTAAGTTCCGGCACTTCCTCCTTTAAAGCGCGAATGGTGCGCTGAATGATGCCAGTGTCGCTGTAGGCGTCCGTCCCCACAGAATCCTTGCACTCGGGGATCCCGAACAGCATCACCGCCGGAATTCCCAGAGCATGCACTTCACGCGCTTCTTCCACCAAGTTTTCGATAGAGTGCTGGTAGATGCCAGGCATGGAGGGGATTTCGTTTTTAATGTTTTCCCCAAAGGCGCTGAACATGGGGTAGATAAGATCATCAACCCGCAGGTGGGTTTCACGCACCATGCGACGCAAATTTTCATTTTTACGGGTACGCCGGGCGCGGTAGCGAGGAAAATACATATATCAAACTCCTGTGTTTGGGTTCGGGTTCGGGTTCAGATTCAGGTTCGGGCCCTTAGCCAACCTCTGGGCCACGATTACGTCGATCAACCCGGCAACCGTATAGGGCCAGGCTTCAAAGTTAATGGGCAGGGTATATTCATGTGCAGTGGCGCTGGTGATGGGGCCGATGGAAGCGTACTGCACCCTGGCAGGCACCTGTGCAAGCTGGGCGCCGAGCAGCGCTACATAGTTGTGCACCGCGGATGAAGAGGTAAAGGTCACAATATCAACGCGCCGCACCAGAAGATCGAGCAGAGCATCGGCTTCCCCCGTTGTCGCCACGGTACGATAGGCAACGGGAGCATCAACCTGGGCGCCACACTCTTGAAGGCCGGGCACGATGAGATCGCGCGCCTGCTCCGCCCGGGGATAGAGCACTCTTTGCCCCGCGACCCCTGCGGTACTGAGCAGTTCCATCACCCCCTCGGCGGTATAATCCGCTGCCGGGGCAATGGCGCTGTGCCCCCAGCGCTGCAGACAGTGCTGGGTCGCTGGACCGACACTGACAAAGCGCAGGGTTTCTGGCACCACTATCCCCAGATCTTCTATATACTGCATGACGATATTTACCGCGTTGGCCGAGGTGAGCAGGAGGATATCGTAGGTGTGCAGTTGCACCAATGCCGCTTCGAGAATCTGCGGCTGTGCGGGGGGGGCAATCTGGATAAGGGGGAAGACCTCGGTGCGCAGCCCTGCCTGTTCCAGGGCGTGAACCAGCGGCGGGGCCTGGTGCTGCGGCCGGGTGACCAGCACACAGGGTGCAAAAGACGCAGATGCCGTGGAGGCTGTGTCCTGTTGCGTCTCCATCTTTAATCCAGATCCATCTTCTTCAGTTCCCCCTGCGGAGCCTCGGTCTCCAGCTCGAACAACTCCTGCAACGCTTCCACGTATGGCTGGGCGCCCGCATCCTTCTGCGCTCTTTTCAGCCCCGCTGTGGGTTGATGGAGGATTTTATTCACCAGCGCCTGACTCATGGCCTCAACAGCTTTGCGCCCCTGCTCGTCCAGATTTTTGATCTGCCCCAAGGTTTTTTCCACTTCGCGCCGGCGCAGGCGCTCCATCTTCTGCCGCAATGCCACAATGGTGGGGACCACCTCCAGGCTGTTTACCCAGCTATTGAACTGGAGCAGCTCCTGTTCCACAATTGCCTCTGCTGCTATCGCCTCTTTCTGGCGCTCATCCATATTGGATTTGACAATCCCCTGCAGGTCGTCCACATCGTAGAGATAAACATTGCCGACATTGTTCACCCGTGGATCTATATCCCGGGGGACGGCAATATCGATAAAAAACATGGGCTTCTGCTTGCGCTGGCGTAGAGCCTGCTGCACCTCTTCGGGATGGATGATGAAATTGGTGGCACCAGTGGAAGACAGGACAATATCCACCTGGTGCAGATGGTCGGCAAAGTTATTAAACAGCACCGCGCGCCCAGAGAACTCCTGCGCCAGAGCCTCTGCCCTGGAGAAGGTTCTGTTGGCGACCAGCACCTCTTTAACTCCGTTATTGACAAAGTGGCGCGCCGCGAGCTCGCACATCTCCCCGGCCCCGAGCAGCATGACCGTCTTGCCTTCGATGGTGTCGAAAATCTTGCGCGCCAGCTCCACCGCAGCAAAAGCGACCGACACCGCATTCCCGGCAATATTTGTTTCTGTCCGCACCCGTTTCGCCACCGAGAACGCCTTGTGCAAAAACCGGTTCATGATGAGGCCAACACTCTGATGCTCAACCGCATAAGCGTAGGCATCTTTGATCTGCCCGAGGATCTGCGGTTCCCCCACCACCATGGAATCAAGGCTGGCCGCAACCCGGAACATATGCCGCACCGCCGCATCTCCCTGGTGTGCATACAGGTGCTTGGCCAAAGATGAAGCATCGAGATTATGGTAGCGCGCTATAAAATCTCTGACGGCCTCACACCCCTGCGCACCCTGATCCGCGGCAGCATAGATCTCCACCCGGTTACAGGTCGATACCACTACAACTTCAGCGATACAGGGGATCTGTTTGAGCTGCGCCAGCGCGGCTCCAATGTGATCGGGGGCGAACGCGACCGTTTCCCGAATGGAAACCGGGGCGGTTTTATGACTTAAACCGACAACGAAAATATCCATATATCTTTCCAGTTATCACCATAGGCAGAGCAGTACGCATACTGCACCCCTGAACGGTTGAGATTGGCGTTGAACCTTATCCGGCCATGGAGCTGTAACTGTGGAGCCCGGGGAGGAGAAGGTTTACGCCGAGAAAGGTAAAGAGTAAAAAGAAAAACCCAATAATGGCAAATATGGCCGCACGGCGTCCGCGCCATCCCACAGTGAGGCGCCCGTGCAGCAACGCCGCATACAGAAACCAGGTTATCAGCGCCCAAGACTCCTTTGGATCCCAGCTCCAGTAGGTGCCCCAGGCTGATTCCGCCCATACCGCCCCGGAGATGATCCCCATGGTCATCAGTGGAAAGCCGAACTTAAGGCAGCGATAGTTCACCCGGTCCAGGGTTTCAAGGGATGGCAGACGATAATGCAGGGCAGAAAACTTCTTGCTCTTGAGCATGCGTTCCTGAATCAAGTACAGGATGGCGGCAACAAAAGCGACAGTGAACACGGCATTGCCCAGAAAAGCCAGCCCCACATGTATCGGCAGCCAGAAGCTGTCCAGCGCCGGATTCAGATCCTGGGTATGCATGGGCATGAGGCTGCCAAACAACATGAATACAGTTACGATGGTAGAGGTTACGGCCGCCATCACCTGCATGCGCATCTGTAAATCAATCAGCATGAAGACTCCGGCCAGAGCCCAGGCAAAAAACGACAGGGATTCATGCAGGTTGGTGACCGGGGTATACCCCGCTTCGAAATAACGCACAATAAGGGTGATGGTGTGGACCCCGAAGGCTATGAGCAAAAACAGCCTCGATCTACTTCTGTCATCTTTCCGATTGCGCACCACTGCCACCAGCGACAGCAGGGTTACGGCGGCATACAACAGCAATGCAACCTTGTATAGCAGGATACTCATGTTCTCCCTCCCTGGGTGTGCATCTGAATTAAATCCAATAGCATTTCAATGTGTATGGTGTGCCCAACTTGGCCTGGTCCGTTTTTAAAACAACCAGGGGGCATTCTAGGCGTGCATGAAAAACAGTGTCAACCCAATTTAAAAACCAAACAGCTCCGCTTCCACCATCTCACACAGAACATTGCCGTAGTACAGAAGCGCTTCGGCCCCGCGCGCCAGTGAAGGCGCTTCCAGCGCTATCACCGTGTCAGCTCCCGCTTCGACCCAAGGCTGTGCATCTGCGGCAGACAGAACCAGCGTAGCACAGTTCAGCTCCCGCGCGGTTTCAACCCCGGCCAGCAGGGGTGCGTTGACCTCAGCGGCAATAAACATAACCATATCACCACTGCGTGCCGTGGCCTGGATACAGGCGCTGTAAAATTGTTCGAAGGCATTTGCGGTGCTCAAAGCCGCGACAAAGCCGGTACTTCCGCTAAGAGACAGGGCGGGCAGAGGGGGACGTCCGATTTCCGGATTGTGCAGGAATGCCTGTGCTACGCTATCCCCCACCCCCATCAGGGATCCGGCGGCGGCAATGACAAGATGCCCTCCGGACGCAAACACCTGCGCCACCTGACTCGCGCTCAGTTCGAGTTGTTCTGCATGCTGCACCAGCGACTGCTCCAGCACGGCGGTATGCTGCTGCAGGGTGTATATAATTTTATCTGACATAGGCTGTGCCTCTTTTTATTCTCTTTTTTGTTTCTCTTTGTATAAATCTGTTGGCAAAACTGTGCCCAGGTCCACTGCATGAACTGGAAATATCCATGAATATGAATTGTCTGATTTGGTCTTGCATTTTCCGGACGATATCCTATCATTGAGTGCATATGGTTATCCACTCGGAAAGTGTTGGGAATTTACCCGACTTTCAGTTCCTATGTTTGCCACACTTCGCCGGATGCAGCACATACGTGGGCTACATACTGCCACACATGCTGCAATACATATGTGATGTCCAGGCGGTGTTCGCATCCAAACCAACGCAAAGGAGTTAAACTCATGGCCAGCGACAAAGTTCTAGAATTCACTGACGCAAATTTTGACACTGAGGTTCTCAAGGCTACAGAACCGGTCCTAGTAGACTTCTGGGCTACCTGGTGTGCCCCGTGTAAGGCGCTGACCCCTGTAATTGACGAGCTTGCGACTGAGTTTGACGGCAAGGTTAAAATCGGCAAGGTCAACGTGGATGAAAACCCTGAAACTCCGGGCAAATATGGAGTGCGCGGCATTCCAACTCTTGTGTTGTTCAAGGGAGGTAAAGTGGTGGATCAGCTCGTAGGGGCCGTTCCCAAAAGCCAGCTGCAAGACCTGCTCAAAAAAGGACTTTAACTGTCAGATTCGGCGAACTTTCTTAAAAAGGCCCGCTATGCAGCGGGCCTTTTTTACTTCTCCCTATCCTGCATTTCTGTAGCCTTGCGCAACAAGACAAATATCTGCCGGTAACTTTTCTTATCCTCCGGCCCCTGATATCCATGCAGCAGCTGCTCCAGTGCCCCCATATCCAATGCTGGCAGTGCCTGCTCTATTTCACTTTGCACCTGAACACGCCGCTCTGGATCACACAACCCTGCACGCCAGTTCTCCAGTGCATGGAAGTGGCGGTTTTCATCCAGCTGCTGCTGCGATACTCCATGGTGAAAACGGCGAATGGCCTCCAGCTGCTCCTCGTCATGGCGCAACAGCCCGGCGAGGTGTTTAATTTCACGCTTCCGTGCCCCCTTGCGCAGCCCACGTGCCCGTTCCACGATGGTCAACATCTGGGGTTCGAGCTTCAGGCGCCCGATATTTGCCGCTGTCATCTCCACCAGGTCGCGGGCCAGTTCTTCTATTTCCTGGGCCTGGCGTTTGCGTGCCGTTTTGCTCAGAACCTGCGTACCGTGCTCGTCCATCTGGGTTAAAACTCCTTTTTGCTGTCAAGCAACATGGTGACCGGGCCATCATTGCTTAACTCTACCTGCATATCCGCCTGGAACACTCCAGTAGCAACTTCGATATCCAGGCAGCGCAACCTGTCCACCACCGCTTCATACAGCGCGTTTGCCAACGTCCCTGGTGCAGCCTGCGAAAACCCCGGCCTGCGCCCCTGCCGACAATCTCCCAGCAGGGTAAACTGCGATACCACCAGCGCCGCCCCACCTGTCTGCACCAGACTCAGATTCATCTTACCCTCAGCGTCCGGAAAGATGCGCAATCCGGCAATTTTAGTTGCCATATACTCCACATCGGCCGGCGTATCTGTATGCCCTACCCCCAGCAAAACCACCAAACCGCGTCCGATTGCACCAACCTGTGCTCCCGCAACTGTCACCCTGGCCTGTGTCACCCGCTGGATTACAGCTCGCATCCCCGCCCCATCTCGCGCCAGGAGTCGATAACCTCTGTAGCATCTCTGGCGCCGGGCACCACCGCATCAATATCTGCGACTGCCCCTTGCGCTGCCGAATCAACCAGGATCGTGGCCATGCGCAACCGCGCCGCCGTGCGCAGGTTGGGGAGCGAATCCTCCACCATAACACATTCATCGCCGCGCATGCCGCTGTGCGCCAGCGCCGCCCGGTATGGATCCAGTTGAGGCTTGGGGATATAGTTACTGACCCGGATATCGTAAATGTGCTCAAAACAGTCCGCGATATCCAGGCAGTTCAGGACCCGCCGCGCATGATCCGATGAACCATTGGTAAACACAAAACGCCGCTCTGGCATAGCATGCAAAGAACGCTTGAGTTCGGGGTTCGGCCCCAGACGGCTGGAGACATCAATGTCGTGCACATATTCAAGATAGTGCTCGGCATCGGTACCATGCTCATACATCAGGCCCCGCAAAGTGACGCCGTACTTGTCCCAGTAGTGGCGCCGCAAATAATCAACCCGGCCCGATTCAATCCCCACCACATCGCGCATGTAGGTATTGATCCTGCCATCAATAAGATCAAATACCGCGCTGTCAGCGGCGTACAGGGTATTGTCGAGGTCAAAAAATACCCCCTTCATCAACATCCTCCTCCAGGGCCATGTGGGCCACGGGGAAAGTATTCTCCCTGAAACACCTCGGTAGCGCCACCGGTCATATGAACCCTGCCATTTGGGGTGTATTCCATCTGCAGCTCGCCACCGCGAAGATGGTTGACAATGTTCCGTTCGGTACGCCCGGTAAGATAAGCAGCCACCACCACCGCCGAAGCTCCGGTGCCACACGCCATGGTTTCGCCGGCGCCGCGCTCCCAGGTGCGCTGCTTAACTTCGGTCCGGGATAAAATCTCCACAAATTCAACATTGGTGCGTTCGGGAAAGCTCGGGTGCACCTCAAGCAGTGGGCCCCACACCTCCACCGGGAACGTCGCGACATCGGCGACAAACACCACACAGTGTGGATTGCCCATGGAGACGCAACACACTTCAAACGTTTCGGCTCCAACCTTAAGCTCTACGTTCAACGCCTGTGCGGCCGGATCTCCCTGCATGGGGATCTCTCCACGCCGCAGTTCGGGTATGCCCATATCCACCAGGGCTTTTTCAACTTTGCCGTCTACACCGGGCACCACCTGAATGGTGCGAATCCCCGCGCTGGTTTCGATCCGGATGGTGGTATCAGGCACACGCTGGCGATCATACAGATATTTAGCCACACAGCGGATTCCGTTGCCGCACATCTGTGCTTCGGAACCATCGGCGTTAAACATGCGCATCCGCGCATCGGCCACTTCTGAAGGGATAATGAGGATCAACCCGTCCGAACCAATACCGAAGTGGCGTGAGCTCACCTCGACGGCAAGGGCTCCGGGGTTGTCAACCCGTTCTATGGAGGTGTCTACATATACGTAGTCGTTACCGGCACCGTGCATTTTCACAAACTGCATCGCAAAAACCTCCCCATTCTGTCCTTGTCCACCTGCGTTATGCAGCTGGCCGCACGCTTAATCCTCAAGTTCACCTTCGGCGCTGCCTATCACCTCGGTATCCGCCAGCAGATCATTCCAGCCGCGCCTGCTGGCAGAAAACCAGATTGCTATATACCCGCACCCCAGACACAGCGCGGAAATAAAACCACCACAGGTCCGTAACAGTACCTGCGCCAGGCTCAGAGGTGCTCCATCAACTGACACCACCCTGACTTGGGTTAGAATTTTTCCCGGCGTTTCTCCACTCACATAGTGAAATATGCTGAAATACCCCAGCGCAATCAGGACAAACAGCAGATAAAACCCACCCCTGATGCGCGGTTCGCTCAGAAGGGGGGCAAAAAACTGCGCCGAAGGCTCCCACAGGAGTTTGTACTCCAGCGTGTAGAATAAAAACCACACCCCCAGTATAGCAGCTATGTCAACCACTGATGCGATGAAACGCCGCAGCACAATGGCAGGGGGCTTGGCTGCAGCCGGGGTGTCTGTGTCTGGCTCTAGCGTCTCCAGTTCCCAGGCTACAAAAAAATCCTCCGGCGCAAAAATCTGCGCACTCCGAGACCTGGGGGCATTCACTTCAGGTCCCGCTTCGGATTCTCCTTCAAGTTCCACTTTGAGTCCGTGTTTTGCTTCAGACTCAGGTGCCGCCTCTAATCGGGCTTCCGGGATAGGGATAACCTCGGAGGGGTAACCTTCAGTGATGGATGTTTCTGCCGCTACGCTCCTGTCCGCAAGTGCACTCGGACGTGGGTGCACTTCATGTAGCTCTCCGCCACATTTCTTGCAGCTGCGCAGATGGGCAAAGCTGTTATAATTGCAGTGAGGACAACGCATAACTTCTCCATTTTATGCACCATGGCGCCAACACCCTGGACGCTCAACAGGAGCTCAACCTCTGGGCTGAGGGGATGTTCCGGTGTCTCCATACAGATATTGCAACACTGTGCTGACCGCAAAACCAGCAGTTTCGGTGCGCAAGATCCGGGGGCCAAAACGCACGGGAACAAACCCGTAGGCGCGCGCTAACGCTATATCATCCGCCGCAAGCCCCCCTTCTGGTCCGATTAAAACTGCAATCGTACCTCGACCATGCTCCTCTCCATGTTCCAGCTTCGCAGGGAGCATCGCGCTCAATTCAGTCTCGGCTTCCTCCCACAGCACCAGGCGTAACCCGGCGGTGCATCGCTGCAGGGCAGTCTCCAGCGAGGCTGGCTTCTCCACCTTCGGCACCCAGCTGCGTCCCGACTGGCGCGCAGCCTCCTGCACAATCTTTTCCCAGCGCTGGCGTTTTTTATCTTCTTTGTCGCGCGCAATGCGCCCCTGACAGCGCTGAGTATACACCGGCACAAAACGACTCACCCCGAGCTCGGTATTTTTCTGCAGCACCAGGTCAAAACGTTCCCCTTTAGGCATCCCCTGCAGCAGCTCGATGGAGACAGCTGTTTCCGCTTCGGTACGCTGTTCAAGAACACGCACCCGCACTTTTTTGGCATTACCCTCTTCAAGCGCAACCCGCCAGCAGCGCCCGGCACCATCGCACAGATCAAAGATCTCTGCGGGGCGCAGGCGCAATACCGTTACAATATGATGGGATATTTCCGCAGGAAGCTCAAGGGTTGGAGCCAGCTCGTCCAGGTGTGACACATAGAAGCGGCGCATCAGACTGTTCTGCGGTACTTGATGCACGCCCATTCTTCGGCATAGTCAATCACCGCAGGCGTAGCAAAACGGGAAGAAAAGGCGGCGGTGACATAATCTACCTTCTCGCGCAGAATCCCGGAAAGAACCAGATATCCTCCGGGAGCCACGCGCGCGCAGAGCTCAGATGCAAGGCGCACGTTTTCCTCCGCCAGAATATTTGCTACCACCAGATCAAAGGCTCCACCTATATCCTGCACCAGCTCAAGGGTCACCTCTATCCGCTCGGCACAAGCATTAAGCGCGGCATTTTCCTGTGCCGTCTGTACCGCTACCGGATCTATATCGCAGGCAACCACATGCTCTGCCCCCAGGGCTGCCCCGGCTATCGCCAGGATGCCCGACCCGGTTCCGACATCGAGAATGCGCCTGGCTGCGTGACCTGAATCGTGCAGGTGGGCAATGAACTCAAGGCACAGACGCGTGGTGCCGTGGGTGCCAGTGCCAAACGCCATGCCGGGATCCAGGGTTACAATCACGGCAGCGGTAAACCGGGTTTGCTCCCAACTCGGTTTAATCACCAGTTTTTTGCCGATGCGCACCGCGCTGAAATACTGCTTCCAGCCTTCGGCCCAATCCTGATTGCCGATCTGGCGCCAGGCCAGATGAATACCCGCAACGCGCAGCGCTGGCACCTCTTCAAGCACACGGGTATGGATGGCATTAAGCAGTGGATCTATCGGGGTGTCCGCAGGGAAAAAAGCCTTGATAGCGTAGGTGGCCGAGTTGATCTCGTCAGGGTCAGGAACTATAAAAGTGTCGAGTTTCCGCTCCTCTACGATAACCCCTGTACTCCCCATGGCGACCAACACCTCACACACTGCGTCGGTGCTGGAGACAGGAATAGTACAGGATATTTCATACCAGTTTTCAGTCATTTTGCTTATGTAACAAATCGAAACCGGAAAGGCAATGGAAGAGAACAACAGGAACCCTGCAGAAAAGCGACCTCAGACCGATAAAAGCCATTAAAAGGTGGCCGAAAGACAATTAGCAAAAAATTTCAATGAAATTTCTTGACAGCGCCCTAAAAATGGGGATACTTGTTACCCCGGACTAATGAGGGCAGGGGCGCTACACTGGTGTACTTTTACCAAATCAGGTAATTATACGTTAAATACCACCCCCGCCGGCCACTAAGTCCTAACAACCAAGGACAACTGAGAATTTCAAGCACTGAACGTACGGAGATTCAACAGACGCCACAGCTTCAAGTAAACGTACATTTAATGCCGACTTTCTTGCATAACCACCTTTTTCTGTTATAGAAAACTAAGCGGTATAATTAAATGCCGCCATCTATAGAGACAAATATGAGCGCTGGCAAAAAAATCCTGCTCCTCTCCGATGCGACCGGCGAAACAGCAGAAAAAATGGTCTCTGCGGCATTAACCCAGTTTCAGCATCGAGAATCTCAGGTAACCAGAGTCAGCAATGTGCGGAGTAAAAATCAGGTATATGCCGCTCTGGACAAAGCGGCACAGCAGCAGGCCATGGTGATTTACACAATGGTCAACCGGGAGCTGTCGCGGCTGGTACATGAAGAGTGCAGCGCCATGGGCTTGATCAGTGTAGACATTATCACCCCCCTGCTGGTGCGCCTGTCAGAATTTCTGGGGACAACTCCAAACGAAACCCCGGGGTTGCTCCACAGCGTCGATGACGACTATTTCCGCCGCATCGACGCCATAGAGTTCACCGTGCGCAATGATGACGGGCAGGAAACCCGCTTTCTCAACAAAGCGGATATTGTCCTGGTGGGGGTGTCACGCACAAGCAAAACCCCTCTCTCCATCTACCTGGCGCATCGAGGGTGGAAAGTAGCCAACATTCCGCTGGTGAGCGGCATCGCCCCTCCACCAGAGCTTTTAACCCTGGAACACAATCGCGTAGCCGGGCTGTTAATCAAGCCTGAACGGCTGGTTGAACTTCGCGCCGCGCGGCTGCGCAATTTCGGACTAAATCCGCGCGAGGCCTATGCCCAGTTCGAACAGATTGAAGAGGAACTTCAGAGCGCCAGGAAATTTTTCCGCCGCCAGAAGTGGGCCATTGTAGATGTCACCGGCAAGGCGGTTGAAGAGACCGCCAATGAAGTACTGGTAAAACTGAAGATGATCTGAGCCTTTAAGGAAGGCATAAGGCAGCATCCACAGCCATTACCCGGTTTGTGGACGTTTCTACTAATCTCAAAACCCCGCTACAGAGGATACGGCACCCACCATTGCCTTCTACCCTGAAGCCAAAACACCGAACCAACTTAAAAGGAGCCAGAAACTATGAAAATTCTAGTTGTTGAAGATGAAAAAAAGGTAGCCAGCTTTATTAAGCGCGGCCTGGAAGAGGAATCTTTTTCCGTAGACATCGCAGCCAATGGTGAAGAGGGGCTGTACATGGCCGAGGCGAACCGCTACGACTTGGTCCTTATGGATATCATGCTGCCCAAAAAAGACGGCCTCACCGTTATCCGGGAACTGCGTGAGAAGGGGATCAAGACCCCTATTTTGTGCCTGACTGCTAAAGACAATGTTGATGACATCGTGGCTGGCCTCGACAGCGGCAGCGACGACTATCTCACCAAACCCTTTGCCTTTGCCGAGTTGCTCGCCCGGGTTCGCGCTCTGGTACGGCGTAGCGGTGAAGACCGGGGCGCGGAGATCTTCTTTGCCGATCTGCGCCTTGATCCGGTAACCCACAAAGTGTGGCGCGGTGATAAAGAGATTGACCTGACTGCCAAGGAGTATGGCTTGCTCGAATACTTCATGCGCTCTCCCAACCAGGTGCTGACCCGTACCATGATCGCCGAGCACGTGTGGGATTATACCTTTGATTCGTTTACCAACATCATCGATGTATACGTCAACTATCTGCGTAAAAAGATCGACAAAGACTATGACAAGAAACTAATCCATACCATCCGCGGTGTCGGGTATGTTCTCAAGGAAGTTTGACTTCTGCCTGCGCAGTAAAACCGCGCTCGGATCTGTTTTAAGCTTGGCACTGGCTGTCGCTGTGACAGCCGGTGCCGTCCTTTTTAAAGGATGGCACTCCATAGGAGCATCCAGCGTCTGTAGCGGGATGTCTTCCCTGGTTCTGGGGCTGGTACTTATTCTTGCGCTGCTGCTGCTGGCTTTTGCCCTGGCGGGAAAAATAAGCGCATGTAAAGCCTCTCTCGATAAATTCATCATCCACTGCGACAATACCGAAATCGACTCCCTCATCCACCCCTTCGAACCAGAGCACCAATGCCATCTGCTCGCCGCTGTTTTTACCGCCCATGCCGCCATGTTTAAACGGTTGCAGAATTCGACCAGTCGTATTCGCCAGTTTTCCGGCGATGCCTCGCACGAACTGCGCACCCCTCTGACCATCATGCGCGGAGAAACCGAGGTAGCCCTGCGCTGGGGTAAAACTGCGGAGGATTATCGCAGCACCCTGATATCCAACATGGAGGAGATAGAGCGCATGGGGCGGATCATAGAAGATCTGCTGACCCTGGCCAAAAGTGAATCGGGGAAGTTACCCTTATCTATCAGCCACTTGAGCCTGAGCGACCTGCTGCAGGAGATGTATGTGCAGGCACGGAAGCTCGCGGCAGACAAAAACATTGAGGTCCATCTGCAGCACAAGGTTGACAAAGAGATCTGGCTCAACGGAGATGACTTGCGCCTGCGCCAACTGTTCTGGAATCTGCTCAGCAACGCGCTACGCTACACCCCGGAACACGGCACTATCTGCATTAAGCTCGAATGTACCGCAACTTCCGCCATTGTCTCAATTCAGGACACCGGTATCGGCATTGAACCCGAACATATCGAACATATTTTTGAACGCTTCTACCGCACCGATGTCGCGCGTAACCGTACCCACGGTGGAACCGGCCTGGGGCTGGCCATTGCAAAATGGATCGTGGAATCCCACCATGGCAGCATCCATGTCGAATCTGCAGTCGATGTCGGCAGCACCTTTGAGGTAACCCTGCCGCTGGATTGGGACAATGGGGCCGCGCCACCCGCCCCCCTTCCACTTAAGCCCTGAAGAGCCTTGGTGCCACAAAGGAGTATGCTCTCTCCCTGCCCTGTTGCCTCCACCCGCAAAGTCTGCTAAATATCTGACCCAACACTGCGCCATCTAGCACATAACCGTAACTCACAGGGTGAGGAAACCTCCATGCGCCATCTGCGTTTTTGTCTTCTACTGAGCCTGCTCTGCGCCTTCTCTTCCCCCGCTGCCGGCACAGGTGGTCCCGGGAGACCCGACTTTGTCGGTCTGAGCAAGGAGCTCAAGCCCGCCGTCGTCAATATCAGCACCTTGCGCACCAACGCCGAAGCTGCCAGCACAGGTGGCGGCTCGACCATGCTGCATGACTTTCTCGACAGCCTCATCCCGGCGCGGGGGAACAAGCCCAGCACCCACCATTATCTTGGCTCGGGATTTATCATCTCGGCGGATGGGTACGTGCTTACCAATAAGCATGTGGTCGATGACGCACGCAAGGTGACTGTGAAAATCTCCGACGGCCAAACCTTCCCAGCCACCATTGTCGGTACGGATCAGCAGTTGGATATTGCGCTGCTGAAGATAAACACAGCGACGCAGCTGCCCACGGTCACGCTAGGAGACAGCAACAAGCTCGAAGTTGGGCAATGGGTTCTGGCCATCGGCAACCCCTTCGGGCTGGAGCAGACGGTCACGGCGGGGATTGTCTCCGCCAAGGGGCGCGTAATCGGGGCCGGTCCGTACGACAACTTCATCCAGACTGATGCCTCCATCAACCCGGGCAACTCCGGCGGGCCGCTGTTTAACACCAATGCTGAAGTGGTGGGGATAAACACCGCAATCGTGGCGTATGGACACGGGATCGGCTTTGCCACTCCCATCAATTCCGTCACGGCCATTTTGCCGCAGCTGCGCCACAACGGGCATGTAACCAGGGGTTGGCTCGGGCTCACCGTCCAGAATATCACCCCGGCGCTGGCTGAATCCTTTGCCCTGCAGAATACCCACGGCGCCCTGGTCTCTGCGGTACACGCTTCCTCTCCGGCGGCAAAGGCCGGGATACAACCCGCAGACATTGTCGTGACGTTTAATGATCAGGAGATAAAGCAGATCAACGATCTTTCCTGTCTCGCGGCGCAGATTCCCCTTGGAGAGAGGGTCGCCCTTACCATCCTGCGGCAGGGTGAAAAATGGCAGACGCAGGTGGAAATTATCGCGCAGGCCGTGCCCGCTCCACCCCAGCCTGAAGCTCCCCCGACAGATGCAGCCGCGCAGCCAGAGCCCCCTGCTTCATTAGGGTTGACCCTGCACAACATCACCCTTGACCTCCGGCGCCAATACGGCATCCTGGCAAATCACGGCGCGGTGATAACCTCGATTATTCCCGCCTCTCCCGCAGCAGGGACCAGTCTGGCTCCCGGCGATGTCATTCTGGAATACAACCAGGTTCCGGTAAATAACGCGTTTGAACTGCTACATGCGGCACGCCAGGAGAGCGAGGCTCAAGCCGCGAGCGTGCGGCTTCTGGTCCAACGCGGGGAAACTCTGTTTTTTGTCGGGATCTCCCGCCGGGAGTAGTTGCGCAGACATAACATATCTGTGGGTTTACACAGTGTGTAAATCCAGACGCTGTGATAATTTTTCGCTATGCGAATAAAACTAAAACATCAGGTATTCATGGCCCCGGCTACCGTTTTACTCATTGCGGGAATGCTGCTGATCTTCATGCAGTATACCTACTGGGATCTATCGGTAAAACGGCGCCAAGCCAGCGATCTGGGCAAGTCATTTATCGCTCTGGCCGAAGCAGATCTGGCGGCAAAGCGTATCCAGGGATTGGCGCTGTCGCTCCGGCATAACTTTACCATCGACACCAGCCGTCTGGAAGAGATGGATATGCTCTATTCCCATCTCGCTGATGCGCTGGAACGCTCTGCCACCTATCTGGAGATTGAGCCTGAGCGCCTGCATAGCCTAAGACAGATCGTCGCCAGACTCAATCCCGAAGAGGGTGTTGACACCGATCGTTTTCTCGCTACCCTGGATATCCTCCGCCCCCAGCTGGTGCATCTGATAGAAAAAGCACGCAGTCAACGCGGGAAGCTCAAGAGCCTGCGCAATCAGAGTATGGATGAGCTGGTGGCGCGCACCACCCGGGTTTCACTCGTTGTCATGAGTGTCGCCATCGGCATCGGCATTCTCCTCTCCTGGTTTTTTTCGCGCCGTATTCTGCGCCGGATTCAAGTGCTCTCCAACGGGGCCAACAATCTGCTGCGCGGAGAGAGTTCCCAGACCGCTTCACCGGAAACCATCAGCGACGAACTGGATGATTTGACCGTATCCCTCAACACCATGGCGGACAAACTTGTCCGCGTAGTGGGAGCAGAAAAACTACTGCAGGGGGCTGAAGATGAGCGCAGGCGCATTGCCCGCGACCTGCACGACCAGACCCTGGCCGATCTTTCCAACGTGCTGCGCGACATCCAGAGTCTCAAGCAGGATAATTCCTGCCGCGCTGCAGTAGAAGAACTGGAGGCCCGCCTCCAGGGGACGATCAACAACCTGCGTGAGGTGATGGATGATCTGCATCCCCAGACCCTGGACGTCCTCGGTCTGACCGCTGCCCTTGAAGCACATCTGGCGAGTCATGAAAAATACAGCAACATCGAAGCCAACTTTTTTGCCTCCTGTGCCGCCGAGGAGCTGGATCTGCCCAAAACAACACAGCTGCAACTGTACCGCATTATCTCTGAAGCGGTGCACAATGTGTACAAACACGCTGATGCCACCAGGCTTGAGCTCACCTTTGACTGTACCGATACTGAGCTCATTCTGACCGTAGAAGATAACGGGCGCGGGTTTGAAGCACGCCCTGATTCCGGCGGCAGGGGTCTGCACAACATCCAGGAGCGCGCCCGCATCATTGGCGCGCACTACAAATGGAAACCATCCCGCTTCTCTTCCGGCACCTGTTTTGAACTCAGCTTGCCACTCCAACAAGCAGAAACACCCCCTAGCTGAAAGATGAATCAGGCCTGGCTGAGGCGAGCGCTATTTGCGTAATTGGTTAACTTAAGGAGCTATCCATGAAAACCATTCGGGTTATTATTGCTGAAGACAGCCCCAGAGATTATGAATTTCTCGAACAACTGCTGCTCAACTCCTCTCAAGCTAAATTTGATATTGTGCGCGCTGCTGATGGAGATGCCGCCCTGCAGCTGGCCCTGAAGATGGAAAACCCTCTGGTGGTAAGTGACATCCAGATGCCGGGACTCAATGGCATTGATTTCGCCAAAGCACTGTGGAAGGAAAAGCCGCAGGCGCGCATTGTGTTCTGGAGTCAGTTCAAAGATGAGATGTATATCCGCGCCTTGCTAAAGATTGTGCCGCCAGAAACCGTATATGGCTACATCCTCAAGTCCAATACGGCAGAGAGAATTGCCGCAGCGGTAACCACCGTTCTGCTGGATGAACAGTGCTGGATCGATCCGGAGGTGCGCAAGGTGCAGGGCCGCAGCGGTCACACCCAGACCGGGCTGTCAGATATTGAGTTCGAGGCCCTGCTGGATATATCCCTCGGTCTCACGGATAACCTCATAGCCCAGCGCCGCTATCTGTCCCGCCGCGGCGTGCAAAGTCGACTCAATTCGCTGTACAACAAATTGTGTATCGACCAGGAGCAGTTTCAGACGGAAAAAGTGGGCGATGCGTTCAATCCGCGGAACCGCGCGGTGGCGGTGGCGATTCAACGGGGCCTTATCAACGCATTCGCCATGGAGCATGAAGAGGCGCAGCTGCAGCAATGGCTGGCAACCTTTAAAAAACGCCACAAAATCTCCTGACCCCTCCCACCAGCGCCTCTCTTTGACCGCCGACCTACTTGCTCTGCTGTCGATAGCGGCGCACAGCGTTGTTGTGTTCACGCAGGGTTCTGGAGAAGTGGTGCCCGCCATCGTGGGTAGCCACAAAGTACAGGGCATCATCATCTGCGGGGAACGCTGCGGCTTGGAGCGCCGCCATCCCCGGGCTCGCTATTGGCCCTGGGGGCAGCCCGAACACCATGTAGGTGTTGTACGGATGCACCACCCGCAGATCTGCGCGGGTGAGGGTAGTGCCGAAAGCGTCCAGCGCATAGACCACCGTTGGATCGGCCTGCAGACGCATGTTGCGCTGCAGGCGATTATGAAACACGGCGGAGATCCGCGCCATTTCTGCATCATTGGCAGCCTCTTTCTGAATGATCGAGGCCAGCGTAATCAAGGCATGCGCATCGAGTCCATTGTGCGCTGCACCCTCCAGCAGTTCCGGCTCCAGCTGTTTTTGCATCTGGGTCACCATAGTCTTCAGGATCGTAGCCTCACTGGTTCCAGGGGCAAAATGGTATGTTTCTGGAAATAGATATCCCTCAAGTTGCGCCACCTCCAGCCCCAGCGCGGCGATAAAGTCGCGGTCCTGCAGCAGCTGCATATAGCGCTCACTGCGCCCCAGCCCGGCCGCGCTACAGCGCGCCGCGATCTCCGCTGCATTCAGCCCCTCAGGGATGGTACAGCTTAGCAATTCCCCCTTGCCGCTATGCAGCGTCGCCAGCACTTTGATGGGGGTATTCCTCCCGAAAAACCGGTACACGCCGGCCTGAATACCACGATCCACCCCCTGCAGGCGTGCCAGCAGGCGCAACGCGCGCGCATCTGCCACCACCCCCGCATTCTCCAGTTCACGCGCTACCGAGATAAACGCCCGCCCTGGTTCGATCTCCAGCACATAGGGGTGCGGCATCACAACCGGGCGCAGACTGAACCACGTCAACACCCCGGCCGGAATCCCCACCAGCACAATCGCCCCTACCGCAATGGCGAGCAGCATATTTCGGGTTCCAGACATCGATATCCTCCCCTTTTGCGGGGTTAAAAACTGAAGCGGTTCTCCGTTCCCCGCCGCAGGCGCTCGATATTGGCACGGTGGCGATACACAACCACTGCCGCAATCACACAGGTGAGCAGCACCAGACTCCAGGTGTATCCACCCCCGAGCACCGCTAACGGCAACACCGCAGCTGCACTTATAGAAGCCAAGGACACATAGCGCCAGCGCCACAACACCAGGACAAAAACCCCAAACGAGGGGAGCAGCGCCAGCGGCGCCAAGACCAGAAACACGCCGAGCGCCGTCGCTACCCCTTTGCCCCCCTTAAAGCGCAGATACACCGGATAACAATGCCCACCAAACAAGGCCAATGCCGCAAGCGCAAGCACTGGCGTCTCTGCCCCCGGAGCATTTATCACCCCGCTTTCGAGCAGATATCGCAGCAACAGCAGTGGGACCATCCCTTTAAGAATATCCAGAATAAGGGTAAGAATTCCCAGACGCTTGCCCGCGACGCGGTACACATTGGTCGCACCCACGTTGCCACTGCCCTGGCGCCTGATATCGGTAACCCCCGCCATCCGGGTGAGAATGACCCCACTTGGAACCGCACCGATCAGATACGCTGCCACCACAATCCAAACTATCACCATTGCATCATTTCCTCATCCTTAAAGCCAATCCATTCCACCCCATAAGTCTCTTTGGCCTCTGCGGTGTTGGTTATTTCCTCTATCGAGCAGGGAAGTTTCCCCTGCTTCGATGCGCGAAGCGAAAAAACCAAAGCCCCACTGCCGAAAAGGCGGTAGGGCTGAAGGTATGGCTTTTTCATATGGCATGCGCTAAAAATGGTCGGGATGAGAGGATTTGAACCTCCGGCCCCCTGCTCCCGAAGCAGGTGCGCTACCAGGCTGCGCTACATCCCGTTTTTGACTCTATCTTTTTAACTTATTTTACGCAGATACCTGTGGCTGATTCGTTGCTGCTTTTACCACGGGGCCACTTAAAAATCAAGCAGGATTCTGGCACTAACTACCCCCCAACCATCCGGTGAACCAGATTTCGCCCATACCAATTTCGCAGCTTCTGTGCGCCTCTGGAGGCAACCTTAGCCACACTGCGTGCTGCTAGCTACTGCGGCGGCTGCACAACAGGTCCACCAGCATACATGCCACCCCCAGGGTGATGGCGGAATCAGCGACGTTAAACGCAGGCCAATGATGCTGATACCAGTGAACATCGATGAAGTCGATCACCGCCCCAAAGCGCAGCCGATCAATGAGATTACCCAAGGCCCCAGGCAGCACCAGTATCAGCCCCAGCCTCAACCAACGTTGCTGCGGTTCGAGCCGGGGGAGCATCCACACAATGGCTGCAATAGCCAGTAGCGCAATGGCGGACAGAAACGGTACCCGGATGGCGCTGTCGGCAAAGATCCCGAACGCCGCCCCGCTGTTCTGCACATACACCAGGTTCAGATAGTGCGGAATAAGGGTCCGGCTCTGATGCAGCTCAAAATGCTGCATCACCAGATATTTGGTCCACTGATCCAGCGGCACCACCACCAGAATCGCCAGCAGCAACTGCCCATAGCGCCGTTTAAATTCAGCTGCCAAGGTTTATCTCTTTGAGCGCCTGCAGACACCGTGGGCACATGGTGGGATGGGCGGGGTCATCCCCTAGCGAGGTAGAATAATTCCAGCAGCGCTCGCATTTCTCGCCGGCAGCCTTTTCAACCTTGATCTTCAGACCGGCCACTTTTTCAGCCACGTAGCCATCGGGGCAACTCTCTGTAAGCTCTGCCGCTGAGACAATGAACAGGGTGGGGAGCTGGGCCGCATATTTCTGCAACAGCGGGAGCATTTCTGTATTCTCCACCTGCAGCTTGACATGCGCCTCCAGGGAGTTGCCGATCAGCTTCTCCGCCCGAGCTATCTCCAACGCTTTGGACACCTCGGAGCGCACCTGCCATAGTTTCTGGTAGGTTTCATCCAGCTCGGCATCCACCAGCGCTGCATCTGTTTTGGCAAAATCTGCTATATGAACACTCTTCTCCCGCACACCCGGCAGCTGCTCCCATATCTCTTCGGCGGTAAAGGTCAGGATAGGGGCGATCATGCGCGTGAGTTCATCAAGGATGCGATACATGGCGCTCTGCGCACTGCGGCGCGCATGACTGCGGGTTGGCGCGGTATAGAGCCGGTCCTTCAGGATATCCAGATAGGTGGCGCTGAGTTCACCACTGCAGAAGTTGTGCACTACCTGATAGATGACGTGGAAGTCATATTCCCGATAGGCCTTATCCACCCTGGTACCAAGGTGCGCCAGGCGCGACAGCACCCAGCGATCCAGCTCCAGCATCTGTTCAGGCGGTACCGCATCGAGCGCCGGATCAAAGTCGTAGATATTGCCGAGGATATAACGTGCGGTGTTGCGAATACGCCGATACGCATCGGACAGACGCAGCAGAATCTCGTCGCTGATGCGGATATCGTCCTGATAGTCCTGCGCCGCAACCCACAGACGCAGCACCTCGGCGCCAAATTTCTGGATCACCTTATCGGGCGCGACGACATTGCCCTGCGATTTAGACATCTTCCGTCCGTTGCCATCCACCACAAAGCCGTGGGTCAGCACCGCCTTGTAGGGTGCGACATCGCGGGTCCCCACAGAGGCAAGCAGGCTGGAATGGAACCAGCCGCGATGCTGATCGCTCCCCTCCAGATACATCTCCGCCGGGGTATGCAGTTCCTCCCGCTGTTCCAACACCGCTGCATAGGAGACGCCGGAATCGAACCACACATCGAGGATGTCGCTCTCGGGGGTGAACTCGGTGTGGCCGCAGGCAGCGCACACCGTACCTTCAGGCAGCAGCTGCGCCGGACTCTTTTCAAACCACTGGTCGCTGCCACCGTTCTCGAACAGATCGGCGATATGGTACATCACCTTGCTGTCGCACAGGGCTTCTTCGCACTTTGCACAGTAGAACACGGTGATGGGAACCCCCCAGGTGCGTTGGCGGCTGATGCACCAGTCGGGGCGCTTTTCAATCATGCCATAGATGCGTTCCTCCCCCCACGCGGGGATCCACTCCACATCCTTTATGTGCGCGAGCGCCTTACGGCGCAGATCGTTTTCATCCATGGAGATAAACCACTGCGCTGTAGCCCGGAATATAATCGGTTTTTTGCAACGCCAGCAGTGCGGATAGCTGTGACTCATCTCACTCTGGTGCAGCAGCGCCCCCACCTCTTCAAGTTTAGCGCATACCGCTGCGTTCCCTTCCGTTACCTTCATCCCCCCGAAGAGTTCCACCTCGTCGCGATAGCGGCCGTAGTCGTCCACGGGATTGTAGATATCCAGCCCGTACTTGAGCCCCACCACGTAGTCATCCTGCCCATGGCCGGGAGCCGTATGCACACAGCCGGTACCCGCTTCGAGGGTGACGTGCGCGCCCAGCACCAACACCGAATCGCGCGCATAGAAGGGATGGCGGCAGTGCTTGTTTTCGAAGATCTCCGCCTTGAAGGTTGCCAGTACGGTGCCTTCACGCCCCAACTCTGCCAGCACCTGCGCGCGCAACCCTTCGGCCACCACCAGCACTTCACCGTTCTCCATCTCCAGGGCGACATACTCCAGCTGCGGATTGAGACAAATGGCCAGGTTGGCCGGGATGGTCCAGGGGGTGGTGGTCCAGATGACAAAGGAAACCTGCTTGCCTTCGAGCATCCTGAGCTCCGGCGGGAGCACGTCGGTATACGCAAAACGTACATAGATGGAGGTAGATTTATGCTCGGCGTACTCAACTTCCGCTTCAGCCAGAGCGGTCACGCATGAAGGGCACCAGTGTACTGGCTTCTTCCCCTTGTACAGCCCGCCGCGCTCCGCAAAGCGTGCCAGTTCGCGTGCGGTAGTGGCCTCGTAGCTATCCTTCATGGTCAGATAGGGATCATCCCAATTGCCGAAGATCCCCAGGCGTTTGAACTCACTGCGCTGGATCTCCACCCACTCTGCGGCGTATTTACGACACTCGCGCCGAATTTCAGTTTTGCTCATCTCCAGCTTTTTCTTACCCAGCTTCTTATCCACCATCAGTTCGATGGGAAGCCCGTGACAGTCCCAGCCCGGAACATACGGGGCAGCAAAACCCTGCATCCGACGGCTCTTCACCACAATATCCTTCAGGATTTTATTCAAGGCATGCCCGATATGGATATGGCCGTTGGCGTACGGAGGACCATCGTGCAGGACAAAACGTGGCTTCCCCAGCTCTGCTTGCTCAAGCAGGGCGTCCAGATCCATCTCCTGCCATTTTTGCAGCATCTGCGGTTCACGCTTGGGCAGATTTCCGCGCATGGGGAAATCTGTCTTAGGCAGGTTCAGGGTATCTTTATAGTCCAGGCTGTTCGTGGCGCTGCTGTTTTCCATGTGATCCTCACTGTAGCGTTTTACGTAGTATCGGCCTCTTCACAGCAGGGCGCAATTTACTACTATGCTCAAAATTAACAGGGCTGGTAACCTACCAGAACAAGGGATAAAGTCAAGAAAAAGCACGGACGTCAACTCCGCCGCTTCCCGAATTGTTGGCCATAACAGTTAACGCAGAAAATCGACGCAGGTGGAATGAAAAATACCCGTCCAGACTTGGAGAGATTTCCTCAGGCTCAAGGAGGGAACGGACATATTGCCTGCAGCGCACATGCTGCACACGCCGGGCGGGTTTTGGTGCAGCAACGTTTGGCCAGGACCACCAGCAGGGCATGGAATTCGTTGTATTTTTGTGGATCTGGACACAGGTGCGCCATAAACAGCTCCTGCACCTGTGCATACGCTGCATCTGCGGCACACAGGCCAAGGCGGCTGCAGATCCGGCGCGTATATGCATCAATGACAAACATCGGATGCTGCGCGGCATACAGAAGGATGCTGTCGGCGGTTTCCGGGCCTATTCCCTTGATATCCAACAGGCGCTTGCGCACCTGCAGGGTGTCTCCGCGCAGCATGACGTTCACATCCCCGGCGTAATCATTCATCAGCACCTGCAGCAGGCGGCGCAGGGTGGCGGTTTTCTGGCGAAAAAACCCTGAAGGGCGGATCAATTCCTGCAGTTGCACCTCATCCAGAGCTGCAAGGGAGTGGGGGGCAAGCACCGCTGCCGCGCGCAGATTATCCAGCGCCATGCGTACATTTTCCCAGCGGGTGTTCTGCGTCAGAATGGCACCCAGAATAACCTCAAAGGGGGTTTGTGCCGGCCACCAGTCCTGCGCCCCATATTCCGCATACAGGCGCCGATACACGTCGTTCAACACCTCTTTCAACGCATGCGCACATGTCTGCGCCGGATTTCCCATGCCTGATTACCTCCTCGGTAAAGTCTTCTCTTTCTACCTGCGAATCCATCTGACTCCCTATGCATTTTTCAGGTAGAAATTCCGTGCACATCCCATGAAGTCCAGCAGCAGCGGTGAAGCATCACACAGGCGCGTCACCATACTGCGCTGGCGCACATTGTCAAACCCTTTGGGGCGATACTCCACCAGTTCTCCACTACCCAGATATCTGGCCACCACCGCCTCAGATACATAGGCTATCCCCCGTACCGCCAGCAGATCTTTACACATCAGCGCATAATCATCACTCATCATGACACCATTGAACTTGCCAACGCTGCCCCCCAATTCAATGAGGTTGCGGCATAACAGATCGTAGCAGCTGCAGCCGTCGCGCCGGGTGAACAGCTTGAAGGGATACAGCGCTTCAAGGGTCACCTCTGTGGCACACAGCCCCAGCTGCGGCGAGCCGACAAACACCATTCGGTCCGGGGGCAGGGGTTCCGACCTGAGGGAGCTGAAATCCTGATCGCACAGATGTTCGACAATAGCGACATCGAATTCACCCGCGCGCAGTCCATCCAGGGCTTGCTGGGGGGTGTTGAACAAAAAGCGTAAATCTTCCACATCCGGATGGGTGACAGAAAACTCATGCAACAGGTCGGGCATGTGTGCCACCCCCGTTGCCATGGTACAGCTGATGGCCAGATTTTTACGCTCCGCCAGCCGTTCCAGTCCGGAGAGCATCGCCTCCTCAAGGGCGATAATCTGGCGCGCCGCCTCCAACACATGCTGCCCCGCTGGCGTGGGTTTGAGCACCGGGCCGGAACGATCAAGCAACTGAACCGCGCAACACGCTTCCATGTTTTTCAACCGCTGCGAAACCGCCGACTGGGTCAGGTGCAGCTTTTCCGCTGCCCTGGAAAAGCTCCCCTGTTCCACCGCCATTATCAGGGTGCGAAGATACTGAGTTTCCATATTGTCTGTCCCGTAGATGCGTGCGTAGCAAGTGGATATCCTGCCGTTTTCAACAAATTCTGTGCAGATTTTATGCGGATGCGCCCCTGGATATGGCCATTTCATGCACCCTTAAGCACCTGCCATAAGCGTTGCTTATGCGGGCATAAGAATCATTCGTTTTACTCTAACATTCGCCAGAAGTATTGTACACAGCGCATCAATGGTGAGAATGCGGTAGCGCGCCTGTGGTTTTGCACACCCGTCGCGCTACATGCACCGGAAATTCCTGGGCTGAAAACACACCCCGCAGCGGAGGCAGATATCCCGCTACTTTCGAGTGTTTCAGACCGGGGATATTTAATTCTTGTAGGAAGAACGGAAGGAGAGAACATGCGAAGGAAGTTCAACACCAAGGCCTCATGGCTGGTGAAGGCCCTTCCCCTGCTACTGGTTCTGGGCGCGTGCGCCACAGGTACCATTCGGGAGAAGATGCTGACGCTACCGGTTATTGAGGGGGCAACCTATACAGGGGCAGATTCCTGCTATGGGTGCCACGACGACATGGCGGGTGAGATGTTTGCCGCATCCACCGGTGAAGATGGTTTCGCCAGAACCATCCACGGACGTCTGGCAGACTGGGAACTGATGGGTGCCGAGCAGGGCTGTGAGGCATGCCACGGCCCGGGGAGCTTGCACGTGGAGAACTACGGTGATCCTGACTATATCATCCGTCCCGCCAAGCTGACTTCGGATCAGGCCTCCGCCATCTGTGTCAAATGTCATACCGATGGCAAACTGATGGATTATGTGCACAGTGAGCACGCCCTGAGCGATGTCGGCTGTGCAGACTGCCACGATATCCATGCCGGTGTAGGCAAATTCAGCCTTAAAGCCAAAGATCCCGAGCTGTGCTACTCCTGCCACCAGGAAGAGCACGCCAAGAGTCACTTCCCCTCAACCCATCCGATTGCCGAAGGCAAGATGAACTGCTCCAGCTGCCACAATGTTCACGGTGCCGTGGGGGAAAGCCTCAACACGGATGAACGTCTCAACGATCTGTGCCTGAACTGCCACACCCGCTACCAGGGGCCATTTGTATTCGGGCATGCCCCGGTGGAAGACGACTGCACTATCTGTCATGACCCGCACGGCAGCGTGGCCAACAATCTGTTGGCACAAAACGAGCCGTTCCTGTGTCTGCAGTGTCATGAAGGACATTTCCACATGACGCGCGCGTCTAACTATTCCGTTGCCCCGGCTGATTTTGCGGCGTACGACAACACCGGCGGACTCTACGATGACCCCAGAAATGTTAACACCAGTGCGGCTGCGCAAGCCAAGGCAGACATCGTCAACGTCCACGGCAGTGAAGGCTTCCAGACCTCGTTCGGCACCAAGTGCACCACCTGCCACAAGGTGGTTCATGGCAGTGACTATCCGTCGCAGCCACTTACCGGCCATGGTCTGACCCGTTAATTTAAAAGGAGGCAATTACTATGAAGCAAAGCCGATTGTGGCTGCTTGCACTGTTGTCTGTTCTGGCGCTGGCGGTCACCACTTCCGTGGCAGCGGCGAGCGCAGAGAATGCCCGCATCAACGGTTTTTGGGAACTGGGGATGAGCGGCATCACCACCGACAACAATGCAGCACGTGTAAATGAGTACAGTTCCGTACGGGACAAAAATGGCGTCGCCCTGGCGCCGAAACTGAACCTTGATCTTCAAGTAGATAAATTTCTGCTCGAAGTTGAGAGTGAAACCAAAGGTCCGCGGGATCAGATGCACGAACTGCGCATCGACGCCGGGCGTATCTTCCGCCTTGAAAGTGGGCTCAACGTTCTGGAGCACCACAAGGACCATGAAACCCTGAGCCAGATGGGTGCAACCGGGCGCGATGATATCGGAGGTTCACAGCCCAGCGTAACCACCGACAAAATCTTCGCAGACCTGATCGAAGCTACCGGGGATCCAAACGTTAGCGTCGGTGGCGCACAGATGAACACCTACGATCCGGCTGAAGCCTGGGCGCAGGAGGTCAGCAACAACTACATTGTTACCCGACGTGAATGGAAAAACGAAGCAGAACTCGTAATTCCGCAACTTCCCAACATCACCTTCAAGGCAGGTTCCAGAATTGAAACCCGTGAAGGGATGGAACAGGCGATTGGTCTATCAAAATGTGATGGATGCCATGTGTCTGCAACCGGGAAAAAAATCGATGAGCGTACCGAAGAGTTCACCTTCGGCGCAACGGGTAAATTTGGAATCCTGACCGTTGACTACGAGTATATGAACCGCAACTTCAACGAGGACGCCAACGCCCCGACCCGCTTTTACGATGTAATGCAGAACGGCAGTGCCGCCGATCAGATGCTATACGGTGGCGACACCTATGAATTTGCGCGGACGCCAGATTCAGAAAAAGAAAGTCACATGCTCAAAGCACGTGTGGATCTGCCGCGCGCCACGAGTGTTTCTGCCAGCTATGTAAAATCTGACATTGAAAGCTCTAAAGCATCGACTCAAGGTGATTACATTCTGCAGGGAAGCAACACGTTAAAAAGCGAATACGAGTCTTTTGCGGCGAAACTGGCGACCAAGTTTGGCAAATCTGTCAATTTCTCCCTGCGGGGGAAATATTATGAGATCGATGCAGACAGCAACGCGATCTATTATCCCGCGCGGGAAGCAGCAGACTCTACGGCGTACATCCAGCCTTTTGGATTTACCGACACCTATGGTTCCGCAGAAGCACGTGAAGTCGGTGAAATTGGTGCGGACCTGATGATTCGCCTGGCAAAAGCTACGACCCTGCGTCTTGGCTATGAATATGAAGAAATTGATCGGGACGAAAAAGAGCTCGGAAAAACAGAAACACACACCCTCAAGGCCGCTCTCAAGACGCGGATCAACAAAACCTTGTCGACGCGCATCAGCTATAAATACCAGAACATCGATGAACCCCTGGCTGGTGCCCATGTTGGCATCGCACAGCTCAGCGGCACCCCGGACAGCTTTGGCTCTGGCCTGGTAACCCTACCTACAATTCAGGATGCGTCAGGCAATACCCTGTATTGGAATGATGTATACCCGGCGCGCGACCTCAGCTCCACCAACCTTCCGGAAGATGTGCACGAAGCTAAGTTCAGCACCACCTGGGCACCCGCTGCCAATATGGCTGCTACCGTGTATGCACGTCTGCACTACGAAGAGAACGATAGAGTCAAGTATGAGCAGACCACCATCGTACCGGGGGTAACCTTCTGGTATGCCCCAACCAGCAAGCTCAACCTCACTATGGCGTATAATTTCAGCAAGCAGGATAGCGAAAACCGCGCCTGTGTTGGATGGTACCATGGCTGAGCGAACGATGTATCTTCGGCCCAGTTTGGGTCGATCTGCAGTGTTGCTGAATACGAAACCTATGTACATACCCTCTCACTCAGTGCCAACTATCAGGCAACCCAAAAGTTAAAGCTCAACGCGTCCGTTGTTTACAGCAATGCCGACGACAGCTGGGACTGGGACTTTAGCGAGCGTGACAAAATGTATACTGAAGCAGATGCCTACTCCGGCTCCGGCACCATTCCCCTGGCCCAGAATGGCCTGGAAACTCCGGGTCCATACGCTTCTGTAAACTATGACACCTGGGAGATGAACAACAAGATCGACGGATACTCCGATCTTTCTTATGAGCAGTACTCCTTCACCCTCGGTGGAACCTACAACTTCACCGACGCCTTCTACACCAGCATAGAAGGCACATACGACATCTTCTATTCCGATGAAAAATATGTCTACGGGGATGAGGATGGTAAGGCCTTCAGCGGCTATGTCGCTATCGGCTACAAGTTCTAGGAAGATCTCTTCCTGGTGCGCTAAGCGCAAAAAGCCCCGCAGAGATTCTGCGGGGCTTTTTTTATGAGTCCCCCTCCTTACCTAGGGAGGGGCAGTACAAACCTGCTCCTCAATAAATTTTCTCAACTACATCGCATAACAAATCTGCCACCAGCTGCGGATGAGATACCACCAGGCCGTGCCCGGCCGCGGGGACAATGGTGCACTGCTCAAGCTGCGGGGCCTTAAGGACCCGGTCCTCTTCTCCATGCAGAGCGTACACTGGTGCCGGGATGGGAACATGGGAGTTATATGTTGCCGCCAACACACCCCCGCGCCGCAACGTCTGCGGCGGGGTTTCCAGCAACATGGTCCGGCCCAGCTCGATTTCATCCGGCGCGGCGGCACCAAAGACGGTGCGGAGAAACAGGTCGCTGGCAAGAAATTTACGCACCCATGTAAATGGCAACCTCTGCGCCATCCAGTTCAGCAATGGGGCGACACGCGCCTGTGCGCTGGAGTCAAGCGCACTGCTCAGCAGCACCAATCCGGCGACAGGCTGCGCCCGTGCAATGGCAGCTGCCACCATCCCCCCAAATGAGCACCCGCCGATGATGTCGTGCGGCTGCAGCTCCAGCTGCGCCGCGGTGCGCTGCGCGTAGATCTCCATTGTTTCATCTGCGTGGGGCACAAGCAGGCGTGGAGTGACAAGAGCTGCATCAAGCGCCATGCTGAGCTCCGTACGCTCGGCCTGCAGGCAATGGCGCACCCCTGCATACATCCGCTCATCGGCTGCCAGCCCCGGTAAAAGAATTACTCGCCCCGCTAAGGATACAGGTATATTATGCGGTGCCATCTGCGCTACAGGATCATTTGGGTGTTCTGTTAGCATAAAAGAGATGCTCCTTTGTGATGGTTCAAACACTTCGGCAACGTTTCCATGCCCCTGGAACCTGTTGGACTCTCCAGTTCTTTCACCCCGGAGCATACCATGGATCGCTATGCTGCAAAACAACCAGGTATTCCGCGCTGCAGCAGATGTTTTATGCCTGCCTGGCCCCTGCTTTGACCTGGTGTGCACAGGACCTTGCACCTGGGCGGTCACGCTGCGGTACTGTCTCAAAATTTTTCGTTTGCTCAGGAGCGAAAATACCGCAATAATGGCGCGAAGTAATTTCATTGCGGTACACATCTGCATACAACAGACCTTTTCGCCGAATTAAACCATCTGGTCAGCACAATCAGCTCCTGCAGCTATATACTTTTGTCCGGGCGGCACAAAATCGCTTGACTCCTTTCAGCATATAGTTAAAATGAAATCCATTATCATAATCAACACGAGGTATTGACATGCATTGCTCCATCAGACACCTGCAACTCCACGAAAAGGCCCGCATTGTCTCCATCAGCGCCAGCGGCGAACTTGGGCGCCGTATCCGTGATATGGGGCTGGTTACCGGCACGGAGATAGAGATTGTCGGGCGTGCCCCCCTAAAAGATCCGGTAGCGGTGCGCCTGCGCGGCTTCACCCTGACGTTGCGCAACAACGAAGCCGATCACATCACCGTAGAAAAACTGGAGCCGCCTGCATGAACAAACGCTACCTGGCTTTTGCCGGTAATCCCAACGCCGGTAAGACAACCCTGTTCAATACGATAACCGGCTCACATCAGCATGTGGGCAATTATCCGGGTATCACCGTAGACCGCAAAGAGGGGACTACAACCCTGGACGGCAACAGAATCGACATCGTTGATCTGCCGGGATGTTATTCCCTTACCGCATACACCCAGGAGGAACTGGTGGCACGCCAGGTTCTGGTGGAAGAACGCCCGGACCTGGTGGTGAATGTGGTCGATGCGACCAAACTGGAGCGCCATCTGTACCTTACTATACAGTTCATGGAACTGGGGGTGCCGGTGATGCTCGCCCTGAATATGATGGATGACGTACGCAGCAAAGGGATTCAGATCAATGTCGAGCAGCTGCAGAAAGATCTGGGTTGCCCGGCCGTAGGCACGGTGGCACGCACCGGTGCAGGGAAGGAGGAACTGCTGCGCACCGCAGTTGATTTCGCCATTGAACGTAATGGCACATGGCACCCCCTGACCATCTCCTATGGTCCCGATGTCGATCCCCTGCTGGAGTGCCTGAGCGGCATGATTGAAGAAGCGCAGCTGCTGCAACACAAATACCCACCCCGCTGGATCGCGTTGAAATATATTGAAGGTGACGACAGCATCATTGAACAGGGGCGCACCCTCGCCCCGGAACTTTCACGGCAGATGGAAGCCCGAATCCAGACGCTGCGTGAGCACTGCCTGAAAACACTTAATACCTTTCCTGAAGCGTTAATCGCCGATTATCGCTATGGCTTTATTAATGCCCTGCTGAAAAAGAGTGTAGTGGTAACTCAACCCCCCTCGGCACGCCTGGATCTGACCGACAAGATCGATCAGGTGCTGACCCACAGGGTGATAGGCCCGACGCTGATGCTGGTACTGCTCTACGCCATGTTCCACATCACCTTCACCCTGGGCGAGTATCCTATGGAACTTACCCACAGCTTCTTTGCGCTCCTTGCAGATGGAGCTGCGGCGATCCTCCCGGACGGAATGCTGCAGTCCCTTATTGTGTCCGGGGTTATCGACGGCGTCGGCGGGGTGCTCGGGTTTGTCCCCTTGATAATGATCATGTTCATCATCATCGCTTTTCTGGAAGACTCCGGCTATATGGCGCGCATGGCCTACATGCTTGACAAGGTATTCCGCAGTTTCGGCCTGCACGGCAGCTCGGTAATGCCCTTTATCATTTCGGGCGGGATCGCGGGCGGGTGCGCGGTTCCCGGAGTGATGGCGGCGCGCACCCTGCGCAGCCCGAAAGAGAAGCTCGCTACCATCCTGACCGCACCATTTATGCCGTGTGGCGCCAAAATTCCGGTGTTCCTGCTCCTGATCGGGGCGTTTTTCTCCGAACACCGCGCTGCGGTAATGTTCAGCACCACCCTGGGGGCCTGGGTTATGGCACTCCTGGTGGCGCGTCTGCTGCGCTCCACCATAATTCGCGGCGAATCAACCCCCTTTGTGATGGAGTTGCCCCCCTACCGCCTCCCCACTCTGCAGGGTGTACTGATCCACATGTGGGAGCGCACGTGGGAATATATCAAAAAAGCCGGAACCGTAGTCCTGGCCATCTCTGTTCTTATTTGGGCCGCCATGACTTTCCCGGGGCTGGATGCCACACAAGAGGAACAATTCACCTCCACGCGCTTGGAGCTGGAACAACGCCTCAGCAGCGCGACAACCCCCGCGCAGCAAAAACAGATCTACACCGCGCTGGAAGAGCTTGAGCACACCCAGGGCCTTGCGGCATTGAAACATTCAGCTGCCGGGCGGTTGGGGCAGATGCTCGAACCACTCACATCACTGGCGGGCTTCAATTGGCGCACCAACATCGCCCTTATCGGTGGGGTCGCAGCCAAAGAAGTTATTGTTTCCACTCTGGGTACCGCCTATTCCCTGGGAGAGACTGATGTTGATGACAGTAGCAGCCTGATGGCCAGAATCCAAAAGGATCCCGACTGGAATCGCGCCACCGCAATCAGCGCAATCATCTTCGTCCTCCTCTACGCTCCGTGCTTTGTCACCATTGTGGTAATGGCGCGAGAATCCAGCTGGGGCTGGGCGCTGTTTGCCCTGACATTCAACACCACCCTCGCCTTTGTGCTGGCCTGTGCAGCGTATCAGGGTGCGCTGCTTGTTCTGTAAAACTCTCCCACTGGCAGAGCCCTTTACACAGCAAAATACTTCGGATTATGCGCACATTTTTTCCTAGACATGGATAGCAAACCATGTATATTGATGCGCAATCAATAAATAAGGGGACTGGGGACAGCCCCTGATAGAAACCTTACTCAAGGAGGAACAACAATGGCTCACGTAATTTCAGACGATTGCACCAGCTGCGGCGCATGTGTAGATTCTTGCCCGGTAGAAGCAATTTCCGAGGGTGATGACAAGTACGTAATCGACGCAGACACTTGCACCGATTGTGGCGCTTGTGTCGACACCTGCCCAGTAGGCGCTATCGACGAAGCCTGATTCAGGCGGGCAAGACACAAATTGAAAAAAGGCAGGAGCTTAAATGGAGGCTTCTGCCTTTTTTCATTTCAGCTTTTATAGTAAAGTCGCGGATATGTTCACATCTTTTATGTGTCCTGGCTCCTCTTGCGTATCTGTGTAAATAACTTACCCTGGCTGTGCAACCATGTCTGACTTTCCGGTGCGTGAAATGAAACTTATCCGTTCGGTGGTGCAAGCCCTCAACTCTCTTGAGGATATGCAGGCACAGCACCGCTGCGATCTGGAGGCACCTTTCAGCGGCTCTTTGCATCTGCGCGGCTCATGGGGGCAGACTTCCCATCCGATTTGCACCGCCTGGCGCATTGGCAAAAAACAGGCCCACCTGCTGATCTTTCAGTTACAGGCGCTGCGGCAGCAACAACCGCTCCTGCTGGCAGACTACATTTCAGCGCCACTGGCACAGCGCCTCACCAGCGCCCAGATTCAGTTTGTGGACGCAGCGGGCAACGGGTTTATCCATGCACCACCCTTGTACTTCAACCGCAGCGGCAACAAACCGGCCCAAACCTCCCCACTGGCGAACCGCTGCGTCGAGAGCGCGGGGTTGCGCATCCTCTACCAGCTGCTGCAGCACCCGGAGTTGGCACCGCGCACCTATCGGGAGATCGCCGCCGCAGCCGCTGTTGCCCTTGGCAGCGTGGGGCCGGTACTTAAAGAGCTGCAACGCAAAAAAATCCTCAGTCCCCCCACCGCAAAACAACGCTTGGTCCGCAACCATGCCGGACTGCACCAGCTGTGGGAGTCTTCGTTTCTCCACAAATTGCGCCCCCGCCTGCAGATTGAGCGCTGCTCCCCCCCCCACCCCTGGAACGCCGCCTCACTGCCTTCGCTGATTCAAACCAGCAGGCTGAGCGAGGAGGTGCTTCTCGGCGGAGAACTGGCGGCGTCTTTTTACTGTGACCACGTACATGCCCACAGAGCGGCCCTGCATGTTGAGCGCAGCAAAGCGTTGAAACTTATGCTCCAGCTGCGCCTGACCCCTGCTCCTGACGGCTGCATTGACGTGGTAGCAAACTTTTCTCCCTCCAGCGCATACCCGCAGCGCTCCGCAGAAGGTCTCCAGCTGGCAGAACCGTATCTCGTGCATGCCGAGCTGATGGACTCCGGTGCGGAACAGCACCACCTTGCGCAGGATCTGGCACGCACCTATTTCCCTTTTTAGCCATTTTATCCCCTCTTTTTATAAAGGGTTGCCATGCTTCACCGTATTATGTTGTTACTCGCCACCAATTTCGGCCTCGGTTACAGTCGCAAGGCCCCCGGCACCGTTGGGACCCTGGCCGGCATTCCGGTTTTTTATGTTGTGGCCTCCTGCCCCGCCGGAATTGCAATCCTCCTCTGGGGGGCTATTATGGTGGTCGCGTTCTGGAGTGCGGCCGTAGCTGGACGCCATTTCGGCGTGGTAGACGACGGCCGGATTGTAATTGATGAACTGGTTGGCTACCTCACGACCGTGCTGCTGCTCCCCTTCAGCTGGAGCACGGCCCTACTGGCGTTTATCCTGTTTCGGTTCTTCGATATTGTGAAAGTTTTCCCGGCTAACTGGTTCGATACCAAGGTAAAAAATGGATATGGCGTCGTACTCGATGATGTGGTTGCCGGAATTTACGCCGCCATCGTCCTGCGATTCTGCCTCTATTTTTTCCAGTAAACAGTGGCGTTTGGCGTTCTGAAGCGAGGATGAACACATGAATATCGTCTATATCAGCATTGGCAATGAACTCTTGAATGGTCAGATTACCGACACCAACAAACAATGGCTCGGGCGCGCGCTGGATGAAGCGGGATACCCCCTGACAGAAGCCGTTACCGTCGGAGATGACAGCGCCAGAATCCGCGCCACCATTGAGTACTACATCGCTGCCGGATATGTCATTATCACCTCAGGCGGTCTGGGCCCGACTGGAGATGACATTACCGCCCGCGCTGTGGCGCAGGCCTTCCGGCTGCGTCTGGTGCTGCACGATGACGCCCTGGAGATGGTGCGTGGATTTTTTCGGCGCAGGGGCAAACCCTGCCCCCCGGGGAACGAAAAACAGGCGCTGCTGCCCCAAAAAGCACAGGCGCTGGAAAACCTCTGTGGAACGGCACCCGGATTTTATCTGCGCTCCAACGACATCCCAGCTTTTTTCCTCCCCGGGGTGCCGCAAGAAATGCAGACCATGTTCGCACGCCAGGTGCTGCCGCGGCTCCGCACCAGCATCCCGGCGCAAGAAAGAGTTCCTGCCAAAACTCTGTACACCTTTGGGCTCCGCGAAGCTGAGCTGGAGCAGCGTCTGAGCCGGCTGATTTTTAAAGATGAGGTACGGCTAAGCTATCGCCTGGATGGCCCTCAGGTTCTGGTCAGAATCGAGGCTCTTAGCGGAGGCGGCAACGCCCTTGACGCTGCCGGCGCTCTCATTGCAGATGAGCTCGGTCTGTTTCTGCTGGGGGAAGAGCACGCAACCCTGCCGGAAGCGGTAGCCATGGCACTGCGCCACGCGGAGCTGCATTTGGCTCTAGCCGAGTCCTGTACCGGCGGGCTGATAGCCAAACTCCTTACCGATCAGCCCGGCAGTTCCACCTTTCTGGAACGCAGCGCCGTTGCATATGCGAATTCAGCAAAACGTGATATGCTCGGCGTCCCGGTTCAGGTTTTAATGCAACATGGTGCCGTAAGCCGCGCATGTGCCGCAGCTATGGCCCGCGGGGTACGCCAGCGCGCCAAGACAGATATAGCTCTGGCGGTTACCGGTATCGCCGGCCCCGACGGCGGGAGCGCAGAGAAACCAGTGGGGACGGTATTTATCGCCCTGGCCACGGCAAAGAACACAGAGGTAAGAGACTTCACCTTCAGCGGCGACCGCACCACCGTGCGGGAGCGGACCGCCTATGCCGCCCTCGACTGGATCAGGCGTGTGGCCCTGCAGCAAACCCAGGCCCCACAGGTTCAATGCTGAGGGGCAAAGAGGGGGACCCAAGGGGAACAAGCGCGCAGTATCAAGGTTGTGCTTGAAAGCGCCGTGCTGCTGTGCTATCGGTTAAAATCAGCCTGCACACGCTTGTGAACCCCCACACGCTTGTGAACCACTTGTGCTTGAATCCCCGTTGAGTAACGTCGGGCTTCAACATGCCGTGGCGGCGCAGGATTCCCTGGCTATAAAAAAATTCAGCAGATCCATCTTTTAACACTTACATTTAATCTTACAGGAGCACTCCCGCGATTATGGCAGTAGACAACAGAGATCAAGCCATTGACTTGGCCATGGGCCAAATAGAAAAGCAGTTCGGCAAAGGAAGCATCATGCGCCTTGGCGGCGACAACGTCATGCGCGATATCGCCACCATCCCCACCGGCTCTCTAGGGCTGGATATTGCGCTGGGGATTGGGGGGATCCCGCGTGGGCGCGTAGTTGAGCTGTACGGACCGGAATCCTCCGGCAAGACCACCCTCGCCCTGCATATTATCGCCGAAGCACAAAAAAAGGGGGGGATTGCTGCGTTTGTGGATGCCGAGCACGCTCTGGATATCCACTATGCGCGCAAACTCGGGGTTCTTGCCGATGACCTGCTGGTGTCACAGCCGGACACCGGTGAGCAGGCGCTGGAGATCGTCGAAGTGCTGGTACGCAGTGGTGCCATCGATGTGCTGGTGGTGGACTCCGTAGCCGCCCTGGTTCCCCGCGCTGAAATTGAAGGGGAGATGGGCGATTCCCACATGGGACTGCAGGCCCGTCTTATGTCACAGGCGCTGCGCAAACTCACAGGGACCATCAGCAAGTCGAACTGCAGCGTAATTTTCATCAACCAGATTCGCATGAAGATCGGGGTGATGTTCGGCAATCCGGAGACCACCACCGGGGGGAACGCCCTCAAATTCTACTCCTCCGTCCGCATGGATATCCGCAAGATAGCCACCCTGAAGCACGGGCAGGACGTCGTTGGCGGACGCACCAGAGTCAAGGTGGTAAAGAACAAAACCGCGCCGCCCTTCAAGGATGCCGAGTTCGACATCATGTACGGGGAAGGAATTTCCAAGGTTGGCGAGCTTGTTGATCTCGGCGTCATCAATGAGATTGTGGATAAGAGCGGCGCCTGGTACTCATGTAATGGGGAGCGAATCGGCCAGGGGCGTGAAAACGCCAAGATTTACCTGAAAGAGCATCCGGAGATGGCGCATAATATCGAACAGCAGATCCTGGAACTATATGGATTGTCCCAGCTTGAGCCAAGCAAGAAAGAACCTGAGGCGGTGTAGCACCATGGAACTCAACGATATCCTGGCCATGGCGATAAAGTTCAAGGCATCGGACGTACATATCAAGGTAGGGCTGCCCCCGGTGTATCGCATTGACGGCACCCTGCGCCCGTTGCCCAATGCGCCGCGCCTCACTCCGGAAGTGATCCGCAAGATGACCTTCGCCATGCTCACGGAACATCAGCACGAAGTGTTCGAAAACAAGAATGAAATTGATCTGGCCTACGGGATTCCGGGCCTTGGACGCTTCAGGGTCAATATGTTTACCCAGCGCGGTTCCATCTCTGCGGTATTGCGTACCATCCCTTTTAATGTCTCCACTCTGGAGGAATTAAACCTGCCGCCGATAATCAAAAAGATTACCCAGAACAAGCGCGGCCTGGTGCTGGTTACCGGAACCACAGGTTCCGGCAAATCAACCACCTTGGCCAGCATGATCGATGCGATCAACTCCAACCGCACCGAACATATCATCACCATTGAGGACCCCATTGAGTTTCTCCATCGCGACAAAAAAAGTATTATCAATCAGCGTGAGCTCGGAGTGGATACTGAGAGCTTTGCCGGCGCGCTTAAATCATCCCTGCGCCAGGACCCGGATGTAATCCTCGTGGGTGAGATGCGTGACTTCGAAACCATCGACACCGCCCTGACTGCGGCTGAAACGGGGCACCTGGTGCTCTCCACCCTCCATACAGTCGATGCGCAGGAAACCGTAAACCGCATAGTGGGGGTATACCCCCCCTATCAGCAGCGCCAGATACGTCTGCAGCTCTCCTCCCTGTTGCAGGGGGTAATATCCCAGCGCCTGGTTCCACAGGCAGATGGCAAGGGGCGGGTACCAGCGGTTGAGGTGATGGTTTCAACTGCGCGGGTGCGCGAACTGATTGACGACAAAGAAAAAACCAAGCTGCTGCGCGATACCATCCAGAATGGCTATGACTCCTATGGCATGCAGACCTTTGATCAATCCCTGATGAAGCTGCTCAACAACGAACTTATCACCTACGACGAAGCTCTGCGTCAGAGCAGCAACCCGGACGACTTCAAACTCAAGTACTCGGGAATCTCCTCAACTTCAGACCTGAGCTGGGATCAATTCAATAAAGATGAGAATCCCAGCATAGAAAATTAAATGGAGGGCGCGAACGCAGCATACGCGCACGCTCTGCGCCTGTTGAGTGTCCGCGCCCGCAGCGCCGCAGATCTGCGCAGGCGCCTGGGCAGAAAAGACTACCCGCAAGCGCAGGTAGACGCAGCTATTGCACGCTGCCGCGAACTGGATTATATAAATGACCGCCGCACTGCGGGTGAACGTGCTAGAACCCTTACCCGCAGCGGCAAAGTGGGGCCACGCATCCGCCTGGAGTTGCGCAAAGAGGGGTTTGCAGAGCACGACATAGAGGCTGCGGTGGCGGCCAGCGCCGCACAGTACGATGAACGCGCCGTTCTGGCTGAAGTTTTTGCGCGCCGTTTCGGCACAGACGCCGCAGCCTTACACGATTCGCGTCAACGCCGCCGGATAGTAAACTATCTGCAGCGCCGTGGCTTTGCCCTGAATATAATATTTGACCACATAAACGAAAGGCAGAACGATCCTTATGCTGAGCACGAATGAGATCCGCGCCCGTTTTTTGCGCTACTTTGAGGAACACGGGCACCAGATTGTCGCGTCATCATCCCTTATTCCACATAATGACCCGACCCTGTTGTTCACCAATGCGGGGATGAACCAGTTTAAAGACTGTTTTCTGGGCAATGAAAAACGTCCTTACGTGCGTGCGGCATCGGTGCAGAAATGTGTCCGTGCCGGGGGTAAACATAATGATCTGGAAAACGTGGGGCGCACCGCCCGCCACCACACATTTTTTGAGATGCTGGGCAATTTCTCCTTCGGCGATTACTTCAAAAAGGAAGCAATCGCACTGGCATGGGAATTCCTCACCGAAGAGCTGAACCTCGACAAGAGCCGCCTGTATGTCACCGTCTTTGACGATGATGATGAAGCTGCGCAGCTCTGGCATACACAGGAGGGGGTACCGCACGAACGGATCTACCGGTTTGGCGAAGCGGATAACTTCTGGTCCATGGGTGATACCGGCCCCTGTGGCCCCTGCACCGAAATCTTCTGGGATAACGGCCCCGGCGTGGGTTGCTGCGAACCCGACTGCGCCGTCGGCTGCGATTGTGATCGCTACATGGAGATCTGGAACAATGTGTTCATGCAGTTTAATCGCAGTAAAGATGGCGCACTCACGCCGCTGCCGAAACCTTCGGTCGACACCGGCATGGGGCTGGAACGCATCAGTGCAGTTATGCAGGGGGTCAGCTCCAACTATGACACAGATAACCTCCGCCTGCTGCTCGACCACATTGCCCAGCTGGCCGGAAAAAAATATGGCGCGGAGGCAGAACAGGATGTCTCCATGCGCGTCATGGCAGACCACAGCCGGGCGGCCGCATTCCTGATCGCCGACGGCGTGCTCCCTGCCAACGAGGGACGCGGTTATGTCCTGCGCCGCATCATGCGCCGGGCCATGCGCCACGCGAAGATGCTGGGGTTTGAAGAACCAGTGCTGTTTAAAACCGCCGCCTTTGTGCTCGACAGTATGGCGCAGGCATATCCGGAAGAGGCCAAACGCAAGGCCTTTGTCATCAACGTTATCATCAACGAAGAGGAGCGTTTTATCCAGACCCTGGATAATGGGCTGCGCATCCTCACCGAGGAAATTGAAAAGCTCAAACAGCGGGGCGCCGTCGAGATTCCGGGCGCGGTAGCGTTCAAGCTCTATGACACCTTTGGCTTTCCCCTTGATTTAACCGCTGACATTGTGGAAAAAGATGGCTACAGCGTGGATGAAGCTGGATTCAAGCGCTGCATGGAAGAGCAGCGGCGCCAGGCACGGGAACACTGGAAGGGCTCAGGCGAAGAGGGGATCGCCACCATCTACCGGCAACTCGCCGAGGAGGGGGTCAGCAGCGAATTCAGCGGCTACACCAAAACCGAGGACTACGGCAGCGTTGTTGCCATCCTGAAGGATGGAAAGCGGGTAGATAGCGCCAGAAGCGGGGACAAGGTAGAGATTTTCACCTCTATCACCCCCTTTTACGGTGAATCTGGGGGACAAAGCGGCGATCGTGGCTGGATGAAGTCCGCCACCGCCACCGCGCGGGTCGATAACGCCGTGCGGGTGCTGCCCGGGTTAATCTCTCATTTGACTGAAATTGAGCACGGCAGCATCCACCTCGGCGACAACCTTGAACTCCGCATTGATACCGCCAGGCGTCAGGCTGCGTGCCTTAACCACAGTGCCACCCATATTCTGCAGGCGGTGCTGAGTAAAATCCTCGGCGATCACGTCCAACAGGCGGGCTCCCTGGTAACTCCGGAGCGGCTGCGCTTTGATTTTACCCATTTCTCCCCTTTAAGCAAAAAGGAATTATGGCAGATCGAGGATGAGGTCAACCGCAGTATCCGGGCCAATCGCAGCGTCAGCACCGAAGTAATGGAGACGGAGGAAGCCGTTGCCGCCGGCGCCAAAGCACTGTTCGGAGAAAAATACGCCGACAAGGTGCGGGTGGTGCAAATGGGTGACTTAAGCATGGAGCTGTGTGGTGGTACCCATGTGTCCGCCAGTGGAGACATTGGGCTGTTCAAGATCATCCAGGAGTCCGGCATCGCCGCCGGAGTGCGCAGAATTGAGGCGGTAACCGGAGATAAAGCCCTGGAAGAGGTACACAAACACCAGCAGCTGGTTGACAATGTGGCCGCCCTGGCAAAAACTGACCCCAGCCGGCTGCAGCAACGGATAGAAAAACTGCTGGAACAGCAAAAAGAGCTGGAACGCGAAATTGAAACCCTGCAGGATCGGCTCGAAGCGGATCGCGCCGCCGAGATGGCACAGGATATCCGCAAAGTGGGCGATATTGAGCTGCTCATCGCCCGCCTGGATGGTCTCGACGGCAAGCAGCTGCGCGAGCAGAGCGATAAACTGCGCGACCAGCTCCAATCCGGCATCATCGTTCTGGCCGGAGCCCATGCGGAGAAGGTGGCACTGCTGGTAGCGGTGAGTACCGACCTGCATGGGCGCATCAAAGCCGGAGAGATCATAAAGCCCCTGGCCGAAATGATCGGCGGGCGCGGGGGCGGACGCCCTGATCTGGCTCAGGCTGGCGGCTCAGAGGTGAGCAGCATTGATGCCATGTTGGAGCAGGCTCCAACATTGATTGAACAGATACTGCAGGAGGGTTAACGCGTTCTACCCGGCATCTACGGCAGGGGCAAAAAATTTTTTGCCCCTCCAAACTAAATAGACCCGCTCCCACAACAGCAAACATACAACAGGATCATTCATGTTCAAAGGTACAACTATATTGGCGGTCCGTTCCGCAGAAGGGGTAGCCATGGCCGGTGATGGCCAGGTAACCATGGGGCATACGGTGATGAAACACAGCGCCTGCAAACTGCGGCGGATGCACGATGACAAGATCATCGGCGGTTTTGCCGGCAGCACTGCGGATGCCTTCACCCTGTTTGAGAAGTTTGAAGCCAAGCTGCAGGAATTTCAGGGCCATCTGGCGCGCGCGGCGGTCGCCTTGGCCAAGGAGTGGCGCAGTGACCGCGTCTTGCGCAAACTCGAAGCCCTGCTGCTGGTGGCCGACAAAAACCAGACCCTGGTGATCTCCGGTGTCGGTGATGTCATTGAATCTGACGACGGCGTGGCCGCCATTGGTTCCGGCGGAGCCTATGCGCAGGCCGCGGCGCGGGCGCTATTGCGCAATACCAACATGGCTCCAGCGGACATCGCCACCGAAGCGATGAAAATTGCGGCTGAAACCTGTATCTACACCAACGACCACATAAATATGGAAATCCTGTGATGAATAACCTGACCCCACGCGAGATAGTTTCTGAACTCGATCGCTACATCATCGGCCAGAACGATGCCAAACGCGCCGTAGCTGTAGCGCTGCGCAGCCGCTGGCGGCGCCAGCAGGTGGCCGCAGATCTGCGGGATGAGATCTCTCCCAAAAACATCATTATGATCGGCCCCACCGGGGTGGGAAAAACCGAAATAGCGCGCCGCCTGGCGAAACTGGCCCAGGCCCCGTTTGTCAAGGTAGAGGCGAGTAAATTCACCGAAGTGGGATATGTCGGGCGCGATGTGGAGAGCATGGTCCGTGACCTGCTCGAACTCGCCATCACCATGGTGCGCGCCGAGGAGACCGACAACAAACGGCTCCAGGCAGAAGATCAGGCGGAAGAAAAAATTCTTGACCTGCTGCTGCCGGGCAGCCCCCACGCCTTGGACAAGGCGGAGGAGACGGAAGGATCAACCCGGGACAAAATGCGGCGCCTGCTGCGCCTGGGTGAACTGGAGCAGCGCTTTGTGGAGCTTGAAACTGAAGAATCCACCATGCCCGCCATGGAGGTGATGACCCCACCCGGCGCCGAAGAGATAGGGTTCAACCTCAAAGATATGTTTGGCAACCTGTTCCCGAAAAAGACCACCCGGCGTCGCATAAAGGTCGAAGATGCCCGCGAAATTCTTATCGACCAAGAAGCACGCAAGCTGGTGGACATGGATGAAGTGCACACCCTGGCACGCCAGCGCACCGAGCAGAACGGCATCATCTTTATCGATGAAATTGACAAGATTGCCAGCACTGGAGGGGGTCACGGACCCGAAATATCCCGTGAAGGGGTGCAACGCGATATCCTCCCCATCGTTGAGGGGAGCACGGTAAACACCAAGTACGGGCCGGTGAAGACCGACCACATTCTGTTCATTGCTGCCGGCGCATTTCACGTGGCCAAGCCGTCTGATCTTATTCCAGAGTTGCAGGGGCGCTTTCCCATCCGGGTGGAACTGAACAGCCTGACGGAAGAGGACTTCTTTCAGATCCTCACCGAGCCGCGCAACGCCCTGATCAGCCAGTACAGCGCCCTGATGAAAACCGAAGGGTTGACTCTGAATTTTAGCGATGCTGCCATTCGGGAGATGGCCGCTATCGCGGCCAAGGTCAACGAGCAGACCGAAAATATCGGGGCGCGGCGGCTGTACACCATCATTGAAAAGCTCCTGGAAGAGATCTCCTTCGACGCTCCAGAACTCCAGGAAAAGAACATTGAAATTGACACGGAGATGGTCCGTGCGCGCCTGGAAAAAATCGTTGCCAGCGAGGATCTGTCCCGCTTTATTCTTTAACACCCTCCGCGCATGGAGCGCATGTGCCCATACATGCAGCGGCATGCGCAGAACAGCATAGGAGTGTAGCCCCGTGCAGGAGCTGATCAACAAAGCCAATATTCTCATGGAAGCACTGCCCTACATGCAGCGCTTTTACGGCAAAACTATCGTAATAAAATATGGCGGCAACGCCATGGTGGAGGAACACCTCAAGCGCGGGTTCGCCCATGACATTATCCTCCTCAAGCTCATCGGCATCAACCCGGTGGTGGTGCACGGGGGAGGACCGCAGATCGGCAAGGTGCTGGAACAGATGGGGCGCAAGACCAACTTTGTCCAGGGGATGCGCGTCACCGATTCGGAAACCATGAATGTGGTGGAGATGGTTCTGGGCGGAAAGGTCAATAAAGAAATTGTGGGAAACATCAACCGCGCCGGTGGGCGCGCCGTCGGGCTATCCGGCAAGGACGGGAATCTGATTATGGCGCATAAACTGGAGATGACCATGGTTAATCCCGCGACGCTGACGCCGGAGATCGTGGATGTCGGCATGGTCGGTGAGGTGGACTGCGTCAACCCGGAAGTGCTCAGGGCGTTGGAACAGAACAATTTCATCCCGGTTATCGCCCCCATCGGGGTTGGCCCCGACGGTGAAACCTACAACATCAACGCCGATCTGGTTGCCGGACGGGTGGCGGGAGCGCTGCAGGCCGAAAAGCTGATGCTCCTCACCGATGTGGCAGGGGTGCTGGATAAAGAAGGTAACCTTATCTCCACCATAGATATTGCCGCCGTAGGCGCTCTGATCAAAGATGGCACTATCAGCGGCGGGATGATCCCCAAAGTAACCTGCTGTGTAGACGCCGTCAACGAAGGGGTTGCCAAGGCCCACATCATAGACGGCAGGATGGAGCATACCTGCCTGCTGGAGATTTTTACCGATAAAGGGATAGGAACCGCAGTAGCGAGGTTTAACCAATGAATACTCAAGCATGGATAGAACGCGGCGACGCCTGCATAGCAACCACCTACGGACGCTTTCCCATTGTGGCGGCCAGAGGTGAAGGGTGCTGGCTCTGGGATGTAGATGGGAATAAGTACCTCGACTTTCTCGCCGGGGTAGCGGTCAACAATCTGGGGCACTGTCATCCGAAGGTGGTGGCCGCCCTGCAGAGACAGGCGCAAACCCTGCTTCACTGCTCCAACTACTACCACATCCCCCCCCAGATAGAGTTGGCGGAAACCCTGTGCCGTCACAGCTTTGGCGAACGGGTATTTTTCTGCAACTCCGGGGCGGAAGCCAACGAAGCCGCCATGAAACTGGTGCGTAAACACAGTGCCGAAAAGAATGGCTCCAACCGTTTCACCGTAATCACGGCGCTCGCATCGTTCCATGGCCGCACCATCGGCACCATCAGCGCCACGGGGCAGGATGCAGTCCGCAAGGGCTTTACCCCGGTCGTACCGGGATTTCGCTATGTGCCGTTCGGTGATATCGAAGCCATGCGCGCTGTCGTAACCCCTGAAGTGTGCGCGGTGATGCTTGAACCGGTCCAGGGTGAAGGGGGGATAAATGTAGCCCCACCCGGATACTTAAAGGCGGTACGCGAACTGTGTGACCAACACCAGCTGTTGTTGATCTTCGATGAGGTTCAGGTGGGATGCGGGCGCACCGGAAAGCTGTTTGCCTATCAGCACGATGATGTCGCCCCGGACATCATGACCCTGGCCAAGGCCTTGGCAGGTGGCGCCCCCATTGGTGCCATGGTCGCCACCCAGGCGGCCGCCGCAGCCTTCACCCCCGGCAGCCATGGCTCCACCTTTGGCGGCAATCCGCTGGTGACCTCCGCCGCCCTGGCGACCCTGGATGTGCTGCTGAACGATGGGGTGCTGGAGAACTGCGTAAAGATGGGGAACTATCTGCGTCAGCGCCTGGAAGAGCTCAGCGCCCGCTATCCCTTCTGTGGTGAGATACGGGGGCGCGGCCTGATCCTGGGCTTGCAGCTCAACGTTGACGGAGCCCCCCTGGTGCAAGAGGCGCTCAAGCGTGGCCTGCTCATAAACTGTACCGCGGGGACGGTGCTCCGTTTTGTCCCCCCCCTGGTCGTCACCAGAGCAGAGATTGACCACGGAATGGAAATTCTGGACGCTGTATTTGCGCAGCACAACGGGAGCTAAGTGACATGAAGAACATCTCCACAAAGGCGCTTATCGGATCCATCCTCATTGTGATTCTGGTGCTCGCCGCATTTTTGTGGGTGATGTTCAAACCCCAAACACCACCAAAATACCACCCGCCGTACAAATACTACTCCGGCGATAAACCGGGCTACGGTTCGGGCAAATAGGTGAACCCATTCACAGCGACCAAACCACTGGTCCATTAAAAGAGCCATAGAGGAGTCTGAGCTACATGAAATCTGATTTTCTGCGTCTGCGGGACTGGAGTGCCGCAGATCTTGACGCTATTTTAGCCTTGACGCGCGAACTTAAACAGCAGCAAAAACGTGGCATCAGCCATCCTCTGCTCGCGGGCAAAAGTCTGGCCATGGTGTTTGAAAAAAGCTCTACCCGTACCCGCATCTCGTTTGAAACCGGCATGTTTCAGCTCGGTGGGCATGCGATGTTTTTATCTTCGGCCAACACCCAGATCGGGCGCGGTGAACCGATCAGAGATACGGCGCGGGTGCTGTCGCGCTACGTGGACGCAATCATGATCCGCACCTACGCGCAGGCCGACATAGAAGAATTGGCGCACTACGCCGAGGTCCCCGTTATAAACGCTCTGACCGACCTGTATCACCCCTGTCAGGTGATGGCGGACCTGTTTACGGTTCTGGAGCACAAGGGCTCCTATCGGGAGCAGACCTACTGCTGGATAGGTGATGGCAACAACATGGCGCATTCCTGGATCAACGCGGCGGCGGTATTCGGCTTCGAACTCCGTATCGCAACCCCGAAGGGCTACGAACCCGATAGCGCCGTGATGGATTGGGCTGCGCAGCAGGGGGCTAATATCCTCTACACCAACGATCCTCTTGCAGCTGCCCGCAACGCGGATGTCCTCAATACAGATGTGTGGGCAAGCATGGGCCAGGAGGAGGAGCAGGAGCAGCGACGCCGCGACTTTCGCGGATTTCAGATCAATGCAGAAACCCTCGCGACCGCTGCCGCGCAAAGTATGGTACTCCACTGTCTCCCCGCTCATCGCGGTGAAGAGATCACCGATGATGTCATTGAAGGGCCGCACTCCGCAGTGTTTGATGAGGCGGAAAACCGCCTCCACGTGCAGAAAGCTATCATGGTCACCCTGATGCAGAACCCCAAACCTGATGCAGCAAACCAAAGGGGTAAACTGGCATGCAGCTGAGATGCCCACATTGTAATTTCACCCGCGAGCTTGAAGATACTGCCGTGCCGACCGCACCGGCGCAGGTCACCTGCCCCAGATGTGGCGGTTCTTTCCCCTTCGAGCCGAAGGTGGAGAAGGCCGCAACCCTTGAGCAGCCGCTCGCAGCCACAGCCAGCGAACCCCCGGCACCAGCCGAACCTGAGCAGCAGCGCGGCGGCGGCAGTGCCCCTCCGGCCGGATTCTGGGTTCGCGCGGTGGCAGCTGTGCTGGATTCGATGATCTCGGGGCTGTTGCAGTTTGCCATGGTGTTCGCCTTGCGCGCCATCACCGAATTGAGTGGAACCAGTAATCTGCCCGCGGTGCAAATACTCACCATGCTGTTCGGCACCCTGGCCGGGTTATTCTACTACGTATTCTTTACTGGTTATTCGGGCCAAACCCCGGGTAAAATGTTGTTACGCTTGAAGGTTGTACGCCTTGATGATACCAAGGTAAGTTACGGCCAAGCGCTTATACGGGAGTCTATCGGCAAGTTTATCTCAGGTATTATACTTGGAATCGGCTATTTTATGGTCGCCCTGCGCGCAGATAAACGCGCTCTGCATGATCTCATGGCGGACACCAGGGTGATACGAATCTGATGCGTGGATATACACAAAGTGTCCTGCAGCGTCCATGTGCCAATAACGGCAGCTGCGGGTTTTAAGCTTAAACCAAGGAGAAAATAAGGATGGCAAAAAAAGGTGAGGTAAAAAAAGCGGTACTGGCATATTCCGGTGGACTCGACACCTCCATCATTCTCAAATGGCTGGTAGAAGAATATGGCTGCGAAGTGGTGGCCTTTGCCGCAGACTTAGGTCAGGGTGAAGAGCTCGACTTTATCCCCGAGAAAGCAAAAAAAACCGGCGCCAGCACCTGTTTTGTTGAAGACCTGCGCGAAGAATTTGCACGCGATTTCGTCTTCCCCATGTTCCGGGCCAACGCTATTTATGAAGGGCGTTACTTTCTCGGCACCGCCATTGCCCGCCCTCTGATCGCCAAAAAACAGATGGAGATCGCTAAAGCCGAAGGAGCGGATGCCGTTTCCCACGGCGCGACCGGCAAAGGCAACGACCAGGTGCGTTTCGAACTGAGCTACTACCACTTTGACCCCGCCGTAAAGGTTATCGCCCCCTGGCGTGAGTGGGACCTCAACAGCAGAAGTGCGCTGGAAGAGTACGCGCGCAAGCACGACATCCCGATTCCAACAAGCAAAAAATTCCCCTGGAGTAGTGACCGCAACCTGCTCCATATCTCCTTTGAAGGTGATATCCTCGAAGATCCCATGGCAGAAGCACCGGAACAGATGTATCAGATGACCGTGCGCCCCGAAGATGCCCCGGACGAGCCGGAATATGTGGAGATCGAATTTGAGATGGGCAACCCGGTAGCGGTTAATGGCGAACGCCTCTCCCCCGCCAACCTGCTGGCCAAACTCAATGAATTGGGGCACGACCACGGGATCGGCCGCGTTGATCTGATGGAAAACCGCTACGTGGGGATGAAGAGCCGCGGCGTGTACGAAACCCCGGGCGGCACCATCATGGAGGAAGCCCATCGCGCGGTTGAATCAATCACCATGGATCGCGAAGTGATGCACCTGCGTGACTCCCTGATGCCGCGCTATGCCGAAATGATCTACAATGGCTACTGGTTCGCCCCCGAGCGTGAGGCGATGCAGGCGTTGATCGACGACACCCAGAAGTGCGTCAACGGCGTGGCGCGCATCAAACTCTACAAAGGGCACTGCCGCGTAGTGGGGCGTGACTCCAAAACTGATTCGCTCTTCAATCTCGACTATGCCACCTTTGAAGCAGACGATGTATACAATCAGGCCGACGCTGAAGGATTTATCAAACTCAATGCTCTGCGCCTGCGGATCCGCAGTATAATGCGCAATAAGTAAAATCGCGTTATCGCTATATACGGCTGCCCTGCCCCACTTGCGCCGGAAGGGCAGCCTTTTTATACCTACCGGTGCGTCCGGACGAAAAGACAGGCACCACGATATGGACGCTGGCATGCAAAAACATATCAAAACCTCAGTGGTTGCGTGTATTATCGACGAACATGACCGTATACTTCTCACCAAGCGCAACATTCCGCCGTTTTACGGCCAATGGGTAATGCCGGGAGGGAAGATTGACCATGGCGAATCAATTGTTACGGCATTGATGCGCGAAGTGCGCGAAGAGGTGGGGCTGAAGGTCAAACCCGGAACGCTGGTGGATATATACGAACACCTCTCCGTCGGGAAGCGCTGCGATCACTACATAATTCTGTACTATCGTGCCCTGCCGCTGACCTGCACTGTAACCATTAACCCAGCCGAGTTAAGCGAAGCAGCATGGTTTGCAGCACATGAACTGCCGCAGCTGGATATACCGCCCGGCTCACGCTCGGTGCTGGCGCAGTTATACCCGCAGCAGGAGTGGCCCAACCTGGAGCCGCCGGGGGAGGATGCAGATCTGGAATTATCGGGATAATCCCCGTTCTGCGCTTTTGCGCAGTGCGGCTCAGCTCAGTACCGCTTAGTAAAGCAAAGGTGATTATGTTCAGAATTGTCGAAAAGAAGGTAACGCTGGAATTTCCGCGTGCCCACCACCTCCACTGTCTCCTCTGCCAGATCCCCAACCAGATCCGCATGGAAAACGAGACAGATCCCGGCGCTATCTCCAAACGCAAATGGGAGCTGATCCACTCGATTCTCAAGCTGGTGGCGCAGGGATCGGGCAATCTGGGAAAACTCCACTTTCTGGTTTTCCCTGAAACGGTGCTGCCGCCGGAATACTTCTCTGCCACCCTCGAATATATCAAGCGTCACTTCCGCAACAATACTGTCACCATGATTGGGTTGGAGAGCATGCGTCTGACCAACTTCTGCGCTCTTGTCGGACAGTTCAGCACCGACAACGCCGAATTGCTCGAATCGATCCGCACCGACCGCCTCAGCGGTGACATCGACTGCCTTAATGTCAACAGCGCCGCCACCATCATCAAGGACGCCCACGGAGAGACGCGGGTGTACCTGCAGGCCAAGAGCCACCCCTTTGCCCTTGAGGAGAAGATGGACGCAAACCTCGACCTGTACCACGGCAAGGTTTTTCCCCTGTGGCGCAGTGAACCCAATGCGTTCAATTTCATGGCGCTGATCTGCTTTGACTACATCTATCGCACTCTGATACGCTCAAATATCACCCAGGTGATTGATCACGCCAACGAAATGTTCTTTTCATCGCGACAGCAACTTGATCTGCTGGTGGTTCTTGAATGTAACCCGAAACCAGAACACCAGACCTTCCGCGATGTAATTCACGGCTTTTACGGCGAACTGCTCGAAGCCTCCCCCGGGGTGCGCGACACCATCACAGTATTCTGTAACAATAGCAGCCTTATCAATCCCCCTGCGGGGGTGGGAGAAGATGACACCTTCGGGTATTCGTCGGTCGTCATCAGCTACCCCCGGCAGGTACACCATTCTGAGCTGGCAGAATTTTCTACCGATGACTTTGGTGGTCTGCCCATAAGTCGCCTCCGTTTTGGGGCTGAAAACCGGCTGTACTACTTCAACCTCCCCGTATTCTACGAGTTCGACCCGCGCACCACCAGGATGCCGCTCAAGGTTCATCGGGTCTATAAAAGCACTGAGTCTGGTGAGTGGGAAAATATCTCCACCAGCGCTAATTCCGCCCATCAGGGCAAGCCCTGTTAGTTTAGGAGATATGCACTATGAGTAAGAAACTCTGGGGAGGACGTTTTACCCAGCCTACAGATAAATTTGTCGAAGAATTCACCGCCTCCATCGGTTTTGAGCAGCGCCTGTACCCCTACGATATCCAGGGCTCCAAAGCACACGCGCAGATGCTGGCACGCCAAGGGATCATCACTTCGGCGGAAGCGGAGCAGATCTGCACCGGCCTGGATGAAATCCTGCTCGATATCGAGCAGGGACGGATCGAATTTTCCGTCGCCCTCGAAGATATCCACATGAATATAGAGGCTCGCCTTATCGAGCGCATCGGCAGTGTCGGAGGGAAACTTCACACCGGGCGCTCCAGGAATGACCAGGTCGCCGTGGATATCCGCCTCTATCTGCGCGCTGAACTCAACGCCATAATCGCCTATCTCGATGCCCTCAAAGACTCCCTGCTCAAACAGGCCGAGCAAAACCTGGATACCATTATGCCGGGGTATACCCATCTACAGACCGCGCAACCGATCCTGTTTGCCCATCATATGCTGGCCTATTATGAGATGTTCACCCGCGATACCGGCCGGATGCGCGACTGTCTGCAGCGGATGAATGTCATGCCCCTGGGCGCCGGGGCGCTGGCCGGCACCACGTTCCCCATCGATCGGGAATGGGTCGCACAGCAGCTCGGCTTTGACGGCGTAACCCGCAACAGCCTTGATTCGGTGTCAGACCGCGATTTTGCCATAGAATTCTGTGCCGGAGCGGCTACCATCATGATGCACCTCTCGCGCTTAAGTGAAGAGCTGGTCCTCTGGTCCAGTGCCGATTTCAACTTTATTGAACTCAGCGATTCGTTCTGCACCGGCAGCTCCATCATGCCGCAAAAGAAAAACCCGGATGTCCCGGAACTGGTACGGGGTAAAAGTGGGCGGGTCTATGGCAATCTGGTCAGTCTGCTGACCCTGATGAAGGCACTGCCGCTGGCTTACAACAAAGATATGCAGGAGGACAAGGAGCCGCTGTTTGACAGCATTGATACCGTAAAGGGGAGTCTGAAGATCTTCGCCGCCATGATTGCAGAGATGAGAATCAAGGCGGATAACATGCGGATCGCGGCCGCGCGCGGATTTTCCACCGCTACCGATATCGCCGACTACTGCGTGCGCAAAGGGTTGCCGTTTCGCCAGGCACATGAAGTGGTGGGTAAAACCGTGCGCTACTGTATCGAACAGGGGAAGGATATCCCGGAGCTGAGCCTGGAAGAGTTTCGCCAGTTCAGCGCTCTGATCGATGCGGATATTTATGATTTTGTCACCCTCGACGCTTCGGTAAATGCGCGCACTGCGACTGGTGGTACCGCACGCTGCGCCGTTGAACGTGAAATAGCCCTGGCCCGCCAGGCACAAACCAAGGGTTGAATCCATTATGCATCTCCCCTGCTTTCCAGCCAGAAATTGTAGCTTTCTTATCTGCGCCCTGCTCCTTGCCCTTGCCCTGAGCGGGTGCGGCAAGAAAGGGCCGGTCATGCCGCTGGAGGCGCGCCTGCCTGTGGCGCCAACCGATGTAACCCTGAGCCAGCGCGGTGAATCGTTGCTGCTCGGCTGGGATGTGCCGAAATTCAACCAGGATGGCTCGGAACTGACCAAGCTTAAGCGTTTTGATATCTACCGCATCGACTATGACCCCGCACGCGGCTGCCCCGAATGCCGCAACCCCACCCATCTACTGCAGCAGATCGATGCGGACTACTACCGCAGCACCAGCGGTGACAGCCGCCGCATCTACATGTGGGATCACTTTGTCCAGCCCGGCAGTGGCTACCGCTACCGCATCGTACCGGTAAATAACAAAGATCAGGCCGGCAACGCGGCCACCATCCACCGCCCCTGTTTTCCGGCGCCGCCCCCCCCTGAAAACCTGAGGGTGGAGACCGCTGATCGCCAGGTAACCCTGCAGTGGGATGCAGCCCCACAGCCCGAGAACTCCGGGCAGCCGGTGGTAATCGGGTACAATATCTACCGCTGCAATGCAGGGGAATATTTCGGGCCACGACCCCTGAATCGCGAACCGTTTAAACCCACACTCTATGTAGATATGAATCTGGACAATAACCACACCTACAGGTATACCGTGCGCACAGTGGCACAGCATGATGAGTTCGTGCTGGAGAGTGAGGCCGCTCCTGCGATTAGCGCCACTCCTGCAGCACCGTTTTAAACAACTACGCTCTTATCACAGCGTAAAATAAGGTATTTTGACAACTGCCCAGGGCTATGTTATCAAATTCACACGCTAGCTTATTGTGCACACTTCGAGCGGGACAAAAGCAACAGCAGCAGCGCCTACAGAGCTCAATCGCAGCACTGCAAAAGACCAATCTGAGGGTAGAACACATAATAACAAGAGGAGAATCCTATGTTTAAAGGCTCAATGGTCGCAATCGTAACCCCCATGAACAGCGATGGTAGTGTGGCTGAAGACAAGTTCCGCGAGCTGGTCGAGTTTCAGATCGAAAACGGTACCGACGCCATAATCCCCTGCGGCACCACCGGGGAATCCGCCACCCTCAACTACAAAGAGCACGATCTGGTGGTCAAAGCGTGTATTGAGCAGGTAAAAGGGCGGGTTCCGGTTATTGCCGGAACCGGATCCAACTCTACCGCCGAAGCCATTCAAATCAGCCGCCACGCCAAGGAGCTTGGGGCTGACGCCCTGCTGCTGGTGAGCCCTTACTATAATAAACCGTCACAAGAGGGGCTCTACCAGCACTATAAGGCAATAGCCGCGGCGGTAGCCCTGCCTCAGGTGCTCTACAATGTCCCTGGGCGCACCAGTATGAATATTCAGGCCGAAACCACCATCCGCCTCGCCGAGATAGACAACATTGTCGCCATCAAGGAGGCCTCGGGGGATGTGACCCAGGCTGGCACCATCATCAGCAGGGCCGGGGATAAGATCGCGGTTCTGGCCGGAGACGATTTTCTCACCCTGCCCCTGATGGCGGTGGGAGCCAAAGGGATCATCTCCGTTACCGCCAACATCATGCCACGCGCGGTGAAGGATATGGTTGAAGCGATCCAGCAGGGACGCTGGGACGATGCACGCAAGATGCATCTGCATATGCTCGATCTCCACAAAGCGATGTTTATCGACTCCAACCCGGTCCCGGTCAAGACCGCGCTGGAACTGATGGGCAAGGCCGATAAAACCGTGCGCCTGCCCCTGGCGGATTTGCAGCCTGCAACCCTGGAATGCCTCAAAGAGGTGCTGGGCCGGTATGGTCTGATCTGAAGGTCTGCTCTGGTGCGACCTGAACTTCCCTTCCGGTAATATTACAGCTGCCGCATCCGGGCACCCGCGAATGGGGCAACCCCGGAACGGCAACCATCCCGGAGCGTAGCCATCGCTATCAATCCCTCTAACTCCCAACCATCAAGAGAGAACTTATGCTTAATATTGCTGTAACCGGCGCCGCCGGGCGGATGGGCGCACGCTTGATCAACGCGGTACATGAAGCAGAGCAGATGCGCCTCAGTGGCGCTATCGAACGCAGCGGTAATCCCGCCTGCGGCCAGGATGCGGGTATATTATCCGGCTGTGGAGAGTTGGGTGTGCGGGTGGTGGACGATCTGCGCATCGGCTTAAAAGATGCGGATATCCTTATCGATTTCACCTTCCCGGAAGTTACCCTGGAGAACGCACGCGTATGTGCCGCTATGGGCAAGGGGCTGGTGATCGGCTCCACCGGCTTCACGCCATCGCAGCGCGAAGAATTAAAACAGATCGGGCAGAGCGGCGGCGGAATCGGCATCGTCCTCGCCCCCAACATGAGTGTGGGGGTCAACGCCTGTTTCAAACTGCTTAAAGAGGCTGCCACTATCCTGGGGCAAGACTTTGATGTTGAGATTGTCGAAATGCACCACAATCAGAAAAAAGATTCCCCTTCGGGGACAGCGGTGCGCATGGGGGAGATTGTTGCCGACGCCCTGGGGCGCGATTATAATCAGGTGGCAAACTTTCATCGTGAGGGGATGTGCGGAGCCCGCACCCACGCAGAGATCGGGATGCAGACCGTACGTGGCGGCGATATCGTCGGAGAGCACACCGTATATTTCATCGGCATGGGTGAGCGCATTGAGATCAGCCACCGGGCCATGAGCCGCGACATGTTCGCGCGTGGAGCTGTGCGGGCATGCGCGTGGCTGCAGGGGAAAGCTCCGGGGCTGTATGACATGCAGGATGTGCTGGAGCTGCGCTGACAAAATCAACGCAAAATCAACGCGACAGGCAGAAGTTGCCAGAAACTGGCCCAATACATAGATCTTTTATTTAAACCATACCGATTTTAACCTTAAGGGAGGCCAAAACCCCATGACCAAGCTCAATGACCACTACCTAAAGCTCAAAGCCGGATACCTGTTCCCCGAAATCACCCGGCGCATCAACGAATTTGTAGCGGCCAACCCAGGGCAGGAAGTAATCCGCCTTGGGATCGGGGATGTTACCCGCCCCCTGCCCCCTGCAGTGATCGAGGCGTTCCATGCTGGAGTGGACGATCTGGCCGGAACCAAAAATTTTCATGGTTATGGGCCAGAACAGGGATACGCCTGGCTGATAGATACCATCATCGAGAAAGCCTACAAACCTCTGGGGGTAGAGCTGGCCCGCAGCGAAGTATTTATCTCCGACGGCTCAAAATGTGACAGCGCCAACATCCTTGACATCTTTGCCCTGGACAACAAGGTCGCCATCGGTGATCCAGTGTACCCGGTATACAACGACACCAACGTCATGGTGGGGCGCACCGGCGAAGCGGACGCCAAGGGTTACTACGCCGGGATTGTGTACATGCCCTGCACCGAAGCGAACAACTTCATGCCGGAGTTCCCGCAAGAGCCTGTCGACATCATCTACCTGTGCTACCCCAACAACCCCACAGGCACCGTGGCGACCAGAGAGCAGCTGCAGGGCTGGGTCGACTATGCCCTTGAAAATGATGCAGTAATTCTGTTTGACGCAGCCTACGAGGCGTTCATCACCGAGCCGGGAATTCCCCACTCCATCTACGAAATAGAAGGCGCCAAACGCTGCGCCATCGAATTCCGCAGTTTCTCTAAGACTGCCGGTTTTACCGGGGTGCGCTGCGGCCTCACCGTAGTCCCGCAGGAACTGAAAGCCAGCAGCGAAAGTGGAGAAAAAATCGCCCTCAATCGGCTGTGGAACCGGCGTCAGTCAACGAAATTCAACGGGGTCTCCTATCCGGTGCAGCGTGCTGCCGCCGCAGTCTACTCCACTGCAGGCTGGGCGCAAGTGCAGGAGATCATCGACTACTACATGGAAAATGCGCGCATCATCCGCGAAGGTCTGGCCGAAGCGGGTATCACCTGCTATGGCGGGGTCAATGCCCCGTATATCTGGCTTAAGACCCCTGCGGGGCTGAGCAGCTGGGAGTTTTTTGACAAACTGCTGCAGGAATGTTTTGTGGTCGGCACCCCTGGCAGCGGCTTCGGCCCCAGCGGCGAGGGATATTTCCGCCTGAGTGCGTTCGGGGAGCGTTCCACCGTGGAGAAAGCGGTAGCCCGGATTCGGGCAACCTGGGGCAAGTAAACCGCAGACCCCATAAACTAAGTGCAGATAGGTACATAAAAGCTGAGGGCCGACCGTGATGCAGCGTTAACGGTCCGGTCGGCCCTCAGCCTATCCACTTAGCCTGACCTCCCCGAAAAGAAAGTCGAAGACAAGGTGTTTTGAATACACTGTGGTGTTCTTCTCAACCCTGAAGCGGAAGAGCGCAGAGAGCGCGTTGATGGTGCCGCAGCAAAATTCGACCTCAAGTGGAAGTGAGATTGACACCCCTGCGCCGGAGTAGTTTCCCATGATGGTTCTCCTTTTTATTCCCCTCGGAATCCTGTGTTTCATCCTTGCATACCAGTGCCTGCGCGCCGAGCATAAGGTCAAAGCCCTGTGGTGCGCCGCCCTCGGAGTTTTCTTCCTTTGTAGCGCCGCAGTTATGGGGTACGGTGTCTGTGTGCTGCTGCAGAACATCGAGCCAAAGAACTTTGACCGCGCCACCTCAGCTGCGACCCCCGCGTCGGTCTACACCGGCGCCAGGAGCTGAGGGTGCCCCTCCAGCGCTGGGTAAGCGCTAGTACGCAAATGCGCACAGGGGAAACGCGGATGCACCCTCACAAAAATACGCGCTTCAACGTGGCGGTGCGGCACCGGCGCGGGTATAGTCACACTCAATCAAGGCCTGTTGTGGCAGGCAGGTTTTGACCTTCATTCTTCCTACCTTGTACAGCAACGAAGCCGGATCGGATGCCTCCCCGATCCGGCTTCGTTGCGTTTTATCCTGCACCTGCGCGCACACCCCCGGCCGGAAAACGCCACCCCGCTTTTCTCACCGCACCGCCAAACGCCTTCATCTGCAATATATGCTGGGCATCAGGGGCAAGATTTACTATTATTACCAATTGGGCAACAGCAGTGCGCAGATATAGATTGGCACAAGCATCGCCACCGCCCCCCCTAAAACAGTTTCTATGGAACAAACTATGTATACAGAGTACTTCGGCTTAAGAGACCGCCCCTTCTCCATCGCACCAGATCCTGAATATCTGTACATGAGTGCGCGCCATCGCGAAGCGCTGGCGCACCTCATCTATGGGCTGCAGACCGATGGTGGCTTTGTCCTCCTCACGGGTGAAGTGGGTACCGGCAAAACCACTGTATGCCGATGCCTGCTCGAACAGGTTCCGGAAGGTGCCGAAATAGCCTTTGTCCTCAACCCGAAGGTTAACGCTGTCGAGCTGCTTGAAACCATCTGCGATGAGCTTGGCATCAATTACCCAGAGCAGACCGTGAGCATAAAAGTATTTGTGGATGCGATTAACCGCTTTTTGCTTGATACCCATGCCCGCGGGGGCAAAACCGTGTTAATCATCGATGAAGCGCAGAACTTATCCATCGATGTGCTGGAGCAGATCCGCCTGTTGACCAACCTTGAGACCAACAAAGAAAAGTTGTTGCAGGTGATCATGATCGGGCAGCCGGAACTGCGCGATATGCTCAAACGCCAGGACCTGCGCCAGCTGGAGCAACGGGTGACCGCGCGCTACCACCTCCAACCCCTGAATTCCACCGAGGCGCTGGCCTACATAAAACACCGCCTGAACATCGCGGGTGTCGATCGGCCCCTGTTTTCGCGGCGCGCCCTGCGCAAACTTTACACCTTGAGCGGTGGGGTCCCCCGCTTGATAAACCTGCTGTGCGATCGGGCCCTGTTAGGTGCCTATGTAACCAACCAGAACAGCGTAAGTCACAAGCTGGTACACACCACCGCAAAGGAGATCCTGGCCACCGACACCGGTGCACGCGTTTCGTTACGCGCCCTGGCGCGCGCGAGCGCCGCGCTGGTCATGGTCGGCGCCCTTATCGCGCTGGGGATAGTATTGCTGCCACTTCCAGATTCAGACTCCGAACCAAATCCGGCACCAGTGGCGCCGGCCCCGGCTGCAGGTGCTATCAACCTCTCTCCACCCGCCATTATTACCCCTGGCGCAGGGGACGTTGCGGCAGAAGCGGACACGCCCATCTGGTCTCCCGTTCTGTGGGATAACGCCACCCACAGCGCAGCGGCGCAGCAGCTCTTTCTGTTGTGGAGCCGGACATTCCCGGAAGAAATGCCGGATATAGACACTGCGGCAAATCAGGTCGGCCTCAGCAGTTTCGAACGGCGCGGCAGCCTCGCCACGCTGCGTGAGCTGAACCGCCCAGCTATTCTCACCCTGCAGGATGACGGCGGCAATACCCGCTACGCAACCCTGACTGGCCTGGATGCGACCTACGCCCTCCTGACGTTCGGAGATCACATTGTCCGCATCCCCGCCACTGAACTGGTTAAACACTGGCGCGGGGAGTTTACCCTGCTATGGCAGCCCCCTGCGGACTATTCAACTCCCGTATACCCCGGCCATCAGGGCGCAATGATACACTGGCTCGAACGCCAATTGGCTACAATCAACAACCGACAGCTCTCAACCACCGCCAACCCATCTCTGGGCGGATCCCTGGTAGATGAACTGCGACAGTTCCAGGCGTCCAGAGGTTTGACCCCGGACGGCATTCTCGGCCCGGTCACCCTGATTCACCTGAACAACCTGACCTCAAACACCCATCCGCGCCTGCAGCCTGACCCGGAGAACCAACACTGATGTCATATATCCTCGAAGCCCTTAAGAAGTCAGAAAAAAAACGCCAGGGAGAGCAAGGTAGTCTAGCCCATCTGGCCACCCAGGAACCTGCTGGGCATGAGCCACCACCTAAGCGACGCCCACTCTGGCCCCTGCTGCTGGGCATTGCTCTGGTTATAAACGCGGGGGTGCTCCTTTTTATCTTCTGGCCTTCGGCCCCGCAGCTGCCTCCTGATGTGCAAACATCCACGCTGCACCAAGGCGTTAAGGCTGAACTGACCACCGGCAGGGTTGCACCGGAGGCTGCTTCATTCACGAGTCCGGTTTCGCCACAACGAGCTGAGACACAGGAGGTGCGCCCACTTCAGGCGGAAGCTGCCCCCGAAGCAAGTCTTGCCGCAAAACCTGAACCCGCCCCTGCGCCAGCCAAAGAAGTGGCACAGCTACCTGCAGGGCCTGGCGCAGTTTCCCAACAACAGAAACAACCCCCCACCGGCACCGAGAGACAAGCAGCACAAACAGCACAAGCAGAGAGCCAGGAAACTTCAGAACCCCTGACAACCTCTACACCTGCAATGGAGCAGAGCACCGCGCCCGCTGCCCACTTAAACGAACTGGCGCTGAGTTTCCGTAGCCAACTGCCCGAAATGCACATGTCAGTACACGTCTACACTGGTTCACCCCATACCGGGCTGGTCAGGATAAATGAGAACATGCTGCGCCCCGGCGACTACCTTGACAACCGCCTGCTGTTAGAGGAGATAACCCCGGACGGAGCGGTGTTCAGCTACTTAGGGCAACGTTTTCTTCTGCCGCGCCGCCATTGAAAATAGTGCGGCCCCATTGCGGGGTGCGCTTCTGAACAAGAATATTGACCTCGATATCACAACCTGTTAGGGTCTGCGCCTATGGCTAGGTTTGCACACACATATACACAGCGATGGTGGCGCAGCTTTTCCCCAACGGGACGAGGCGCGCGCTGTATCCGTATATCCTAGCTCAGCACCATTTGTTTTCGCTAAGACGAACCAGCCGCGACCTGTAGAGGGATCGCGGCTTTTTTTGTATTTATTGTCCGGCTTTCAATCTTTACACCTAATTACAGCTCATAACAGACAGGGGACAGACGATGCGAATATTATCCGGCATTCAACCCTCCGGTTCCCTCCATTTGGGGAACTACTTCGGCATGATGAAGAAGATGATCGATTACCAGCAGGAAGGGGAATTGTTCTGCTTCATCGCCAACTACCACGCCATGACCAGCCTGGCAGACGGTAAAGCCCTGGCAAAAGGGACCCTCGAAGCCGCGGCAAACTTTCTCGCCCTCGGGCTGGATCCGGAAAAAAGTACCTTCTGGGTGCAATCCGATGTGCAGGAAGTGCAGGAGCTTACCTGGATTCTCTCCAACTTCACCCCTATGGGGCTACTGGAGCGCTGCCACAGCTACAAAGATAAGGTTACCCGGGGAATCGCCGCCAACCACGGTCTGTTTGCGTACCCGGTACTGATGGCTGCTGACATCCTGATGTTCAACAGCGACAAGGTGCCCGTAGGCAAGGACCAGAAACAGCATGTCGAGGTTACGCGCGATATCGCCATCAAGATCAACAACCACTACGGCGAGATTTTCACCCTGCCGGAGCCCGATATTGATGACGATGTAGCCACTGTTCCCGGCCTTGACGGGCAGAAGATGAGCAAGAGCTACGGCAACACCATCGACCTGTTTCTCCCCGAAAACCAGCTGCGCAAACAGATCATGCGCATCGTTACCGACACCACCCCGGTGGAAGATCCCAAGGACCCGGATAACTGCAACGTGTTTCAGATATATCGTTTGTTTTTAAATCAAGAGGAGCAGACCGCCCTGCGCGCCCGCTACGCCGCCGGAGGGCTGAGCTATGGAGAGGTAAAGCAGGAGTTGTTCGAGACTGTGCGTACGTACTTCACCCCTTTTACCGAACGGCGCACCGCCATTCTGGAAGACAAAGAAACCCTGCACAAAACCCTGGAAATGGGGGCGCAGAAAGCACGCTACGCGGCAGCAAAAGTGATGCGCAAAGTGCGAAAAAAAGCGGGGCTTGCGTACTGAACCCCGCATGCCGGGAGGGCGAAAAATTTTTCGCCCCTACATTTGCGTACCGGCATGGTTGGTTTTAACCGGATTGGCGCATCGCAACGAACGGATAATTGAATCCACAATCAAGGGCAGACACGCGGGTCTGCCTCTACGGTTACAAACCCACCGCCGGTGCTGGTTTTACCCCCAACCGCCCCGCCTCTGGCGTAGATACTCTGTATAGACGTAAGAAAAGGAAGGCGGTGTGGGCCGCCGCCCACGTCACGTGGGTTCTGCGGCGAATATTGCAATAGAGGGGATAAATCCGCTATTTATGCATTCCCACGCGGGAGCGTGGGAACGAGATTGAAAGCGGGAGCGTGGGAACGAGGGTAATCTCCTGCCGCCTCGCATACCGGAAGGGCGAAAAATTTTTCGCCCCTACTATTCTGCCATATTCTGCACGTGCGCGATGATGGAGTCTGCCACCTCATCCTGGGTGGCGGTGGGATTTTTGAGGGTGAGATCTGCATATTGGCGATATAACAGCAGGCGCTCCGCGTAGAGTTCTGCGAAACTCTGCTGCGGCGCACAGGCGATACCGCGGGTTTCAAAGTCATGAATGCGGCGACAGATTTCGGCGTAGGGAAGATCAAGAAACACAATGGTGGATATCTGTTGCAGGTGCTCCATGGCTTTTTGGCTGTACACCGCGCTGCCCCCGGTGGCGATAACGCTGTTTACCCCTTGCAGTTGGAGGATCTCCTCCTCTTCGAGATGGCGCAGAACCTTGTAGCCTTCTGTATCGAGAATCTGCTGCAGAGACTGCCCCTGCCGCGCCTGAATCAAAATGTCGGTATCCACAAAGGCAAAGGAGAGTTTTTTCGCCAACACCACTCCGACGGTACTCTTGCCCGCACCGGGCATGCCAATGAGGGTGATATTGCTGCCGGATGGCGGACCCGCCGCCCGCTTACTCATGCTCTCACTTTCCACTGACCTGCTGATACTTCACTTCACCAAACAGCTCGTCGAATATCTCTTCTACCGTCTCTATGCGCTCGGCTTTCCAGGCATTGGTACCGCAGAAAATCACGCCGGTTTCGCAATCCCCCCGCTGCGCCCGATCCAACGCATGGACAATACAAAAACGTTCACCGGTTTCGCGGTACGTACATTTTTTCAGGCACGCAGACGGACAACGGATCCCCCTGTCCACATCGTGTGCACGAACCTGGGCAATATTGCCCTTTAACGCGCGCCCCGGCAACCCCGCCGGGCTCATAATCAGGCCGATATCCTCCTTGCTGCAATCGAGGTAAGCCTGCTTGAACGCCGGGTCTGCATCACATTCTTCGGTGCACACAAAGCGGCTCGCCATCTGCACGCCATCTGCCCCTTGCGCCAAAGCAAATTCGACATCGGCGCGGTCCCAGATACCGCCAGCAGCAATCACCGGAATGTCTGCACCCCACTGTTCGCGAAAATACTCTTTTACCGCGCGCACCGTGGCATACTGATCGTACTGACCAGTGCCGATCTTTTCCAACTTCTCCCCCAGATGTCCCCCTGCAGTATCGGGATCTTCAACCACAACGGCATCGGGCAGGCGCTTATAGTTTTTGTGCCACTTGCGCGCAATAAGCTCTGCGGCTTTGCACGAAGATACAATGGGCACCAGGGCGACATCGGGATAATCCGCCGTAAGCTTGGGCAGGTTCATGGGCAGCCCCGCTCCGGAGACAATGATCTTGGCTCCCCCCTCACAGCTGGCGCGCACAATGTCATCGTAGTTACTCACCGCTACCATACAGTTGGTGCCGATTATACCATCCGGGGCGATCTCGTATGCTTTGCGTAACTCATCTTTAAGTGCCTGGGGATCGGCTTTAAAGAAATTTTTCCCGGAGTAGCGTGGGCTATTCAGAGCCAGACCCGCCGTTGCTATCAGGCCAACACCTCCACACAGGGCGACATTGCCCGCCAGCTTGGCTGCCGATATGCGCACTCCCATCCCTCCCTGGATGAGGGGATAAGGGATCTGGTATTTTCCTATGCTCAATGGCATCATAATTCGTATACCTCCTTGGGTATATGCGCAGCCGGTTTTTTTGCGGCGCTAGCTGAACGTTTCAGCTCCACCGGTGCCAGAGCCACTGCCATAACTGCACCATAACTGCATCATAGTGGCACCGCGGCGACGACATACATCCATTGTTACTAACAATAACGTGGGTAGTTACTGCTCAGGTTGACAATCCTTTTGACCATCGAATAGTAACAGATGATGTGTTATAGCCTATGTAATACTTATGTAAAACTTGGCCGTGCCAGAGCTGGACTGGCACGCTACAGTCCCGAATATTATTGACAATCTCATCCTGCACCGCACCGGAGCCCCTGATGAAATTCCAAAAACCGGCCTTAAACCCCTTGCTGGCATTTATTGCAATTCAATGTTGTTGGATTGCCGTTGTCGTTTTCTGGATCTACTGGTTCCTCGGCAGCCATCACAAGTTTCGCAGCGTAGCAGAGCAATATGGCCCTGAACTGCTTAATCCCAGCATTGACTGGATCATTCTGTTTGAAGGCATTCTGTTGCTCCTGGTAATTCTGGTGGGGGTGTATGTCATATTCCTCTACTGGAGGCGACAACTGGCCTTGAACCGCGAGCAGCGTTTTTTTATTTCCCAGGTTACCCACGAACTGAAATCGCCGGTAGCATCGCTGCAACTCCATCTCGAAACCATTGAGCGCCATCACCCGTCCGATGCGAAATTGGATGAGTTTATTGCCACCATGCTCAGCGACACCCGCCGCCTCGATGAACTGATATCCAAGATGCTCACTGCCAATCGCCTGGAACAGAGCAGGTGGCGTCTGGCCCTGCGGCCGTATCACTTGTCTGAGTTCGTGGAAAACTTTGTTATAACCTGGGGGAAACAACAGCATCAGGAAGATCTCAATCTCACCTGCGCTATTGAAGCCTCGATCTATGTACGCCTGGATCCGGAGATGTTCAGCATTGTGCTGCGTAATCTGCTGGAAAATGCGCTGAAATACTCCACCCCCCCGGCGCAAATCCATGTCAGTTTGCAGCGCGCCGGCAACTTCGCCCTCCTGCAGGTGCGGGACCAGGGCCGAGGAATACCTGCGGAGGAGCAACGTCGGGTTTTCCGCATGTTCTACCGTCGCCCTCAGGGGGAATACAATGTCAAGGGAACCGGATTGGGATTATTTATTGTCAAGGCTCTGGTCAAGCGCCATAAAGGTCGAGTCGATCTGGACAGTGCCGGGCGCGACCGGGGTTGCTGCGTCAGCATAAGGCTGCCGCTGCTGCAAACCCGTGAAGGTGAATAACCATGGTGCAAAAACGTATTCTATTAGTTGAAGATGAACAGCACATCGCCAAGGGGATAGTTTTTAACCTTGAGCATGAAAACTATGCTGTGGTGCATGTAGAGACCGCCAAAGCTGCCCTCGCGCACCTGCGGCAAAACCATTTCGACCTGGTGATTCTCGACCGCATGTTGCCCGACTCACCGGATGGCCTGGAGATATGTGCGCAGATCCGCGCGTTGGATGCACAGCTGCCGATCCTCATGCTCACCGCCATGGGACGCGAACAGGACAAAATAGACGGCCTTCAATATGGCGCTGACGACTACCTGACCAAACCGTTTAACCTCTCCGAACTGCTCCTGCGTGTAAGTGGCATGTTGCGCCGCGCCCAGTGGTATCGCGCCCGACCCACGGGGCAATTATTCCGTATCGGGGAATGGCATATCAATCTTGCCACCGGCGAGGCCTCGAACAGTACGACCGCCCTTATCCTTACCGAGCTTGAACTGCGCATGTTGCGCCTGTTTATCGAACATCAGGGAGAAATCCTGTCACGCTCTTTTTTGTTAAAAGCGGTGTGGGGGATGGCGCCGGACACCGAAACCCGCACCCTGGATAATTTCATTGTACGCCTGCGCAAATATTTTGAGCCTGACCCCACCCACCCCATCCATTTCATCACCATGCGTGGCAAGGGCTACCTCTTTCGCGGGTAAGCCTTACATAGTGGAAGGCGAAATCAGTTGCATAACCGCGCATCTCCCCTATAATTGGCCCTACAATTGACACAGTGTTCTATTTTGCTTTTGAATTCAGCGACAGGAGGTCTACTAAATGAAAGCCGTATTAATGGATGGATTTGGCGGCACTGAGGTGCTGTCCGTCGGCGAGATCGCCAAACCGAGCCCCAAGTCCGATGAAGTCCTGATAAAGGTGGCCGCTACGAGTATCAACCGACCAGACCTGGTACAGCGCGCCGGCAACTACCCCCCCCCAGCGGGTGATTCGGAGATTCTGGGGCTGGAGGTCGCCGGAGTTATTGAAGAGGTTGGGGCCGGGGTCGACGGCTGGAAGCCGGGCGCACGGGTCATGACGCTGGTGGGGGGAGGCGGCTATGCCGAATACGCCGTAGCCTACGCCAATCATCTCATGCCGATCCCGGAGAGTATGAGTTTTTCTGAAGCAGCCTGCGTGTGTGAGAGCTATATCACCGCATTTCTGAATGTGTTTATGCTAGGCGGGCTGCAGGATGGGCAGACCGCCATCTTCCACGGTGGTGGAGGTGGAGTCAATACCGCCGCCATTCAACTGGCTAAAGCACTGACCCCGAACGCCAAGCTGATTGTAACTGCGAGCCCCGGAAAACTGGAGCGAGTCAAACAGCTGGGGGCTGATCTGGTGATTGACTACACCAAAACACCTGACTTTGCCGACAGCGTCAAGGAATTTACCGGTAAAAAAGGGGTAGATGTGATTCTTGACCATGTCGGCGCCAAGTACCTGGCGCCGAATATGAAATCCCTGGGGTACAAGGGTAAGCTCATCATTATCGGCGTTATCAGCGGCATCAAGGCGGAACTGAACCTCGCGTTGATGATGGTCAAGCGCCAGCAGATCATCGGCTCGGTGCTGCGTTCACGCCCGGTGGAGGAAAAAGGGGAAATTGTTGCCGAATTCACCCGCCGTGCCCTGCCCAAGTTTGCCGATCGCAGCATTGTCCCAATAATTGAGCAGGAATTTGATATTGACGCGGTGGTTGATGCGCAGCAGATGATGGAAGATGACAAACATTTCGGTAAGATTGTGTTGAAAATCGCGGAGCTGTAAAACATAATCTGCGGCGGGATAAATACTGAAAATTTCCGGAAAAACACTTCCACGAAAACAAGAAAGCGGGCTGCTTGCAAACAGGCAGCCCGCTTTCTTTTTCAGCTTCTTCAGGGAATCCTCCAGGGCGCAAAGCATGCCACCTGCGCCCCTTCTGGGGTGTATTCCGTGGGCTCTCCAGCTCAGCGCTGCGCTCCCTGTAACAGCTCAGGCCCGAGTGCGTGGGGCAGAAGGACCCACATACTTCCGGGATATTTCATGGCACCGGCCTGCCAGCCCGCGCCATCGCCAACGCCCCAGAAAAAATCGGCGCGCACCCTCCCCTTGATCGCCCCCCCGGTATCTTGTGCCACCATAAGACGTTGCAGGGGTTTGTCGACGCGGGGCCAGCGCGTATCGATAAATACAGGGGCTCCCATGGGGACATAGCTGCGATCCACCGCCAGGCTGCGCTCCGGCGTCAGGGGAACCCCTTGTGCCCCCGGTGGGGTCACAGCGGTCATCGGTTGCGGGGTGAAAAACACGTAGCTGGGGTTTTCATTGAGCAGTTGATCAATCTTATCCGGATTCTGCCGCCCCCAGCGCGCAATATTCTGCATCGACATCTGATCGCGAGTCATTTCATTGCGTTCCAACAGCAGTTTACCGATGGACCGATATGGATGGCCGTTCTGATCCGCATAATTGAGCATAACTTGGCTGCCATCCGTCAGATTTACCCGCCCGGAGCCCTGAATGTGGAGAAAAAACAGCTCTACCGGATCCTGCACCCAGAACAAAGGGGCGGCGGCGATACGCTGCCGATCCGCCTCAATGGCGGCCCGGTCCCAGTAAGGCACCACTCGTCCATTTTCCACCCGCCCCCGCAGGCGATACTTGCCAAGTTCAGGATATACAGAGGCCAGATCAATGACCAGCATATCTGCGGGGCGCCCCAGAATGGGATAACGATAGTCTGCATCCGGCTCGCGGCTGGCGTCAAGATCCGGCACATAGTAGCCGGTTATAGTGCCCTGCGTGCTCCCGTCGGCATGCTGCAGCAACCACGGAGTAAAATAGTGCTGGAAAAAAGCTCTGACGGCGGCGTCATCCTGCTCCACCTCGGACGCAAGCGCACACACCTCAGCCCAACCTGGCTGGCGTTTGAGCACCGTACAACTCCGTTCGAAGGCCTCCATAGCTTCAGAAACCCTGTCGGTATCCCAACCGGGGATCTCCTCCCAGTCACTTTTGCACAGGGGGGGCAACTCTTCCACCACCAGTGGGGGTGGCGGCGGTGACACAACAGGTGGAGTTGGCGCACACGCGCCAAGGATCAGCAACAGTATTGCCGCAACCACTCCAGCGCTAAGGGAGATCCCGCCCTTTAAAACTTCAACTTTTCTGAGTCTTGTTGTTTTGTCCATATCCTCAATTCACCTCGTACGCGGGGTTCATCCCAACATAGCTACATCATATCCAGCGGATCAACATCGACCATAAGATTGACCCGCGTCGGCAACGATGCATTAAACTCTGGCAACCGCGCAAGCACCCGATGGAGGGGCATGCGGGTCGCGGCCTTCAGCAGAATCTGCACCCGATAGCGGTTGCGCAGGCGAAACAGTGGGCACGGAGCTGGCCCCAGAATTTCCACCTGCGCATGGGTGCGCAGCAACCGGCTCAACTGTTCCGCGCTCTGCTCCACCTCCACCCGATTCAACCCTGAGCAGATCATATTAACCAGATATCCGTAGGGAGGATAGCCGAGCAATTCACGCATAGGCAGCTCCTGCGCACAAAAGGCATGGTAATCGTGGTTGAGGGCACACTCCAGCACAGGATTTTCCGGGGTGCGGGTCTGCACCAGCACCCGTCCCGGCACAGATCCGCGTCCGGCGCGCCCTGCAACCTGAGCCAGGAGAGAAAAGCAGCGCTCCGCAGCCCGGAAGTCGGGAAAGTTCAGCGCCGCGTCTGCGTCAATCACCCCCACCAAAGTAACAGCGGAAAAGTCGTGCCCCTTGGCAACCATCTGGGTTCCTACCAGGATATCCACCTCGCGCCGCTCCATCTGCTCCACCAGGCGCTGCTGCGAACCCTTGGTACGGGTGGAATCCCGATCCATGCGGGCAATGACCGCCGCAGGAAAATACTCCCGCAGGGTGTGTTCCAGCTGTTCAGTACCAACCCCCTGGGGTTCGATGGTCGCCCCTCCGCACCCGGGGCAGACCTCATCCGGGGCTTGGGTGTAGTCACAGTAGTTGCATTTGAGCCGCGCCAGGCTGCGATACCAGGTCAAGGTGATATCACAGTTGGGGCAACGAAACGTGGCGCCGCAGTCACGGCAGATAAGATACGGCGAAAATCCGCGCCGGTTCAGGAGCAGCACCGCCTGCTCTGAGGCCTCCAGGGTCTGCTGCAGGGCGGTGCACATCTGTTCTCCCAGAACACAGGGCTCCTTTATCCCGCTTAAGTCAACAATTTCAACCGCAGGCATGGGGCGAGACAGGGCGCGGTGGGTGAGGCAAAGCAGAGTCATATGGCCGGCGCGGGCGCGTTCGAAACTGGTCAGAGCCGGGGTCGCACTCCCGAGCACCACCGGAATTTGCAGCATCTGCCCGCGCAGCAGCGCCAGATCCCGCGCGTTGTAGCGCAAGCCCTCCCCCTGCTTGTAGCTTTCGTCGTGTTCTTCATCAACCACCACGATGCCGAGGTTCTGCAGCGGCGCAAACACCGCAGAGCGCGCCCCGATCACGATCTCGATGCGGTTGTGGTTGATCTCGCGCCAGATATCGTGACGCTCCGCCACACTCATGCCGGAATGGAGAATCCCGATGCGCACCCCCTGGTGCTCAAAGCGGGCACGAAAACGTTTTACCAGTTGGGGCGTAAGGGCGATCTCCGGCACCAGCACCAGCGCCTGGCGCCGCTGAACCTGCACTACCTGCGCGATGGCATGCAGGTAGACCTCGGTCTTGCCGCTGCCGGTCACCCCATGGAGTAAAAAAGGGGCAAAAGTGGAGAGCGGCGCCGCGGCGGGGCAGATCGCCGCAACCGCCTGTTGCTGCTCGGGGGCGAGCACCGGGGGGGCATCGGGGCTGATATCCAGGCCGGTAAACGGATCGCGGCTGGAGGCACTCTGCGTGCGCGTAACCAGCCCCAGCTCCACCAGGCGCTTCAGCGGTGCGTGCGGATTGGGAAAGCGCACGCGGATCTCTTCCATTGCGGCCTCACCCTGGGAGGCGATAAAATCATACAGCGCCTGCTGGGTCGCTCCGCGCAACACCGCCTCTTTCCCGGTTGAGCGATAGCACACCAGCTGGATAGTTGGCGGCGCTTTTTGCTGGGTCAGCCCCGCGGGCAGAGCCGTTTTCATGGTCAGTCCCAGCGGATAAGCATAATAGGCGCTGACCCGCTGCAAAAACTCGACACTTGCACCATCGAGCGCTGCGACCTCCTCATCCAGACACGCGCTGATGGGCTTAAGTTTCCATGGTTCATCACCCAAAGGACGCAGCCGGACCACAACCCCAATGGCGCTGCGCCGCCCTAACGGCACCCGTACCCGCAGCCCGGGGTGGAGAACTTCCTCCAGCTGCGCCGGAACAATATAGCTCAAGAGCTGTGGCAACGGCGCAAATACAGCGACATCGGCGCACAGCTGCGGCGCAGTCGGGGCCGCTACCTGTTGCGCAGAACCGCGCGCATCGGTCACAGCCTGATTTCTCCCCGCTTGAAGTGGCGCTGCGGCAGGCGGACAACCACCCCGGACGGCCCCACGAGGCCGATCAGGGTAGAGATGGGGATGGCCCCATTCCTGGTGGCGGAGATATCCCTCACAGATCCGTTTTTGCTTCCGCCCAATCCCTGCAGGTTCTCCATTTGAATCTTCCTGTTTCGATAAATTTTTGTGCCCCCTGAACCCATAGCTTAACTCTGACCTCTGCACAGGATCTTCCTGCATCCGCAACAGAGCAGGCTCCTAGCCAGAACATTTAAAACCTAAGCTGTCCCAATTCCAGCATCAATTGCGCAAACCCGGCTCCATCCAGGCTCTGCGCGCCATCACACAGCGCCTGCGTCGGATCGTTATGCACCTCTACCATCAATCCTTGCGCCCCACTCACCACAGCGGCTTTCGCCATGACTGGCACCAGCTCCCGCCGCCCGGTGGCATGGCTGGGATCGACAATAATAGGGAGATGGCTCAGCTGCTGCACCAGGGGCACCACGGTGAGATCGAGGGTGTTACGGGTGGCGGTTTCAAAGGTGCGGATACCGCGCTCACACAACACAACCTGACTATTTCCCTCGGCTACTATATATTCCGCTGCTGCCAGAAATTCCTCAATGGTAGCGCTCATACCCCGTTTCAGCAGTACCGGGAATTTCAGTTTTCCAACCTCTTTGAGCAAATCAAAGTTCTGCATGTTGCGCGCCCCGATCTGGAGCAGGTCGGCATAGCGACACACGTCATCGAGTTGTCCGATGCGCATCACCTCGGTAACCACCGGCATCCCGACCTCATCCCCGGCCTGACGCAGCAGCCGCAGCCCTTCAACCCCAAGCCCCTGAAACGAGTGCGGCCCGGTGCGCGGCTTGAATGCACCCCCACGCAATATATGGGCACCTGCCTGCTTAACAATGCGGGCACTGGCGAACATCTGCGCTTCACTCTCAACGGAGCAGGGCCCGGCCATCATCACCACCGGCAGCTCCCCTCCGATCTCAACCTTACCCACCGTTACGATGGTAGAATCGGGGTGGAAATCGCGCGACACCAGCTTATACGGCTTGCTCACATGGATAATCTCCCGCACTCCGGCCAGATTGCGGATAGCGCTGTCATCTATGTAGCCCTGATTGCCGAGGACGCCGATAGCGGTGCGCTGACTGCCCGGAATAGGCTCAGGGCGCAAACCCATCATTTTGACGCGTTCGTTGACTGCATCGATTTGGGCAGCGGTAGCAGCATGGTCCATAACTATGAGCATCCAAGTTCTCCTTTGTGTCGCAAGATTTTATGGCGTTGGTTCAATTTCAGCATGGGTGATTTCAACACACACCGTAGAGCGATACTAACATAACCAAAGAGGGGAACAGCAGGGGAAATAAGAGGCGTACTCTAAGCATACGGCACAGCGCCAATGCGCATTGAATTCAGCACAGGCATGTGGTAGTTTCATCGCGTTTTTAGCTACCTCTACCGTAGCCGCCATGCTGCGAACACCTCGTGACCATCTAATACACGCATACCAATAGATGCATAATATACAAATGGAACCCCTCACCATGACCCAACGTGTTATCGAAATCAGCTCTCCAGTTTTTATGGAGCCCGCTGCTCTAGCTCAGTGTGATTCCCTGGACCGCCTGTTTGCGCACAAACGCCCGCTGGCGCTGGAGATTGGCTGTGGCACCGGTGATTTTATCGTGCAGCGGGCGCGCCAGTTTCCACACATCAACCATATCGCCATCGACATCTACAACAAAGGCTGCCTGAAAACCTGCAAACGCATCGAGCGCCACGATCTCGATAATGTGCGGGTTCTTCGCATCGAAGCACGCTATCTGCTGAGCCTGTTCAGCGCCACCGAAGCGCTGCGCGCAGTATACATAAACTGCCCCGACCCCTGGCCCAAGAAGCGCCACCGGCGCCGGCGCCTGGTCAACCACAGGCTTTTGCTGCAGCTGGCGCACTATCTCGAACCTGGCGGCACGCTCTACTTCGCCACCGATGTCGAAGATTACGCCTTTGAGGTCGCCATGACCTTAGAAGAGATGCCGGAGTTCATCAATCAGCTCAAAGCGCCCATTGCCTATCAGCTCGAGGGATATCCAATATCGCGCTACATGCGGCGCTTTAAGGAACAGAACCTGCCGATCCACTTTATCCAGCAACAGCGCGATCCCGCAATCAGACTGGAGCGTGCCCACATGCCAGCGCTGGAGCTGAGTTTCCGCTGCCGCCACCCAGAAGCACCCCATATTGATGAGGCACAGCTATGCAGCAATATCTGACCAGCCGGTATGCCGGAACAGGCGGCAGCATAAAACTCACCCCGGAGGATTTCTGTGTAGAGGAGATCCCCGCCTATCTCCCCGCGGGAGAGGGGGAGCATCTGTATCTGTGGGTAGAAAAACGCAACTGCAGCACCCTGCATCTGGTGCAGCTGCTGGCGGAGAAACTGCAGCTCAAACCCGCTGCAATCGGCTATGCCGGCCTCAAGGACAAACGCGCCACCACCCGGCAGTGGATTTCGGTGTCTGCCCCGTCCGAAATCGATGCAGAAACACTCTCTACATTAGATTTGGGTGCCGCCATAAAAATCCTCAGCGTCACACGCCATTCCAACAAGCTGCGCCTCGGCCACCTGCGCGGCAACAGGTTTAAACTCAACGTCCACTCCGTTGTCCCTGATGGGTTGGAACGGGCGCAAAACATTATCCATATTCTTGAGCACACAGGGGTGCCCAACTTGTTTGGTGCCCAGCGCTACGGGGTTCGCGCCAACAACCACATCATCGGGGACGCTATTCTCCGCGCAGATTTTGCCCGCGCAGTGCAGGAAATTATCGGCGCTCCGGCCACTATCAGCAACATCCATTGGCAAAAAGCGGCGCAGGCTTTCGCCGACGGCGATATTGACACCGCCATCACGGTGATGCCACGCCAGATGCGTGACGAACGGCGCCTGCTTCAAGCTCTGCGCGGTGGCGCCAGTGCCAAAAAAGCGGTGCTCAGCATGGGTAAAAAAATATTGCGCCTATACCTCAGCGCATACCAGGCACATATATTTGACCGCCAGGTGCAGATGCGCCTTGACTCACTTGACACCCTCTGGCCCGGGGATATCGCCTGCATCCACGCCAGCGGTGCGTGCTTTCGGGTAGAAAATCCAGCAGCGGAGCAAACACGGGCAGATGCGTTTGAGATCAGCCCCACCGGCTTGATGCCGGGAAAGAAGGCGATGCTCGCACACGGCCAGGCCGGGATGCTCGAAAGCGCCCTGCTGGAGAAAGAAGCGCTGCCCGTAGAAAATTACAGTGCCCTGAACGGCTTGCAGGTCAGCGCGGCGCGGCGCCCTCTGCGCGTGCGCGCCGAAGGGCTTACCTGCGGCATGGAAGATGATATTCTCACGCTCGAATTTTCCCTCCCCGCCGGCAGCTATGCTACCAGCCTGCTGCGCGAAATAGTAAAAGCGCAATGAGCACATTTACGAGTAAAACACCATCACAGCCAGCTCATGTGCACAGCTACATATCCCCCTATTTACCTGTGCTGATGTTCCGCACTACCGGGCTGCATGGGTTCCGTCATAACACTGAATGCAACGCAGATCTCTGTCAAAAGACAGGCTTCTGGATTCTTATGCAATAGTGCACAAAATTTATCCTATTCAGCTTGACAATTATAAAACATCATTTTATATTCCCTGAAAAGCATACTTTCAGCAGGGGAGCCGCGCGCCATGTGCGCCCCATAAATGCACCATGCCTGCGACGTACCTCCATCAGCTGGCAGCGAGTGCAATGAGAAGCGCGAAAAGGGAAAACTGGCCCCCACGTTGATACATATGTCGCAAAATCTATCACAGTCGTGGCCGTGTCGCGCTTCATTCACCGGCGTTTTGAGCCGGCCTTCGGCTTACATATTTTTTGCTAATACATAATACGTTTGTTGCACCTTGCATTTTATTGGTTTCTATCAGCCCCATTTGTCATAAACATCCAGCAGGCCAATGCCGGTAATACGCATATTGTACGGCCATGCACCGCGACAGGCGGCACCTATAACTTCGCTGTCTTACGAGAAGGACATCTCAATATGCCCGTAAAAAAACAAAAATCCGAGTACATTATTCAGGCTGTTTCCCACGCACTTGATCTACTCGAGCAGTTTCACGACGACATTGACGAACTAGGAGTAACAGAGCTGAGCAAGCGCCTGAAGCTGCACAAAAACAATGTGTTTCGCCTGCTGGCAACCCTGGAATCGCGAGGCTATATAGAACAGAATAAAGCCACGGAAAATTATCGCCTGGGCTTAAGGGCGCTTGAACTCGGGCAGACCTTTATCCACCAGATGGGGCTGCTGCGTCAGGCCAAGCTGGCACTGGAGCAGTTGGTTGAGGCATGCAATGAAACCGCTTATGTCGCCATTTTCAAGGAAAACCACGTAGTCTATCTGGATGTGGTAGAGACTGACATGACCGTGCGTGTTGTTTCCCGGGTTGGCTCCCGCCTGCCGGCCTACTGCACCGCTTCGGGCAAGGTTCATCTGGCGTATATGTCGGAGGAGGAGCTGGACAACTCCCTGCCGCGCACGTTCACCGCCTACACCGACAACACCATCACCACCCTGGACGCCCTCAAACAGGAGCTCAGGCAGGTGGCCGAGCAGGGATATGCCATTGACAACGAGGAGATGGACGCCGGAGTGCTCTGTGTGGCGGCACCCATCCGCGACTACACCCGGAGAATTGTCGGTGCCATAAGTCTTTCCGGCCCATCGATGCGTTTTACCGAGGCGCGGATAAATGAAGACCTCACCCCGCTGGTGATAGAAGCGGCCAACGCCCTCTCCACCAGGCTGGGCTACAATCTATAACGGAAAAAGCCGCCCTACCCTTTTTCCGCAGAAGCCCCAGCACGCAATTCTCTGGCCAGTTCCACTCGAAAGAACTGGTCAATTCTAGCTTTGAGCGCATCGAGATCAGCGGAGTTGTCAATGACATAGTCAGACAGCTCCGCTTTTTTATGTTGCGACATCTGCGCCGCAACCCGCGCCTGCGCCTGCGCCAGGGTGGAAGCATCCCGCTGCTGCAGGCGTTCAAGCTGGACCGCCGGATCCACCGTAATACACAACACCTTATCCACGCGCTTCTGCGCCCCAGCCTCAAACAGTAAAGGGGCTTCGTACACCACCAGGGGGTATTTATCCGCCGCACTGCGCAACTGTTGGCCGGACAACTCCGCAATCGCCGGGTGCATGACGGCTTCAAGCTGTTTGCGCGCCAGCGGGTCGGCGAAAACAAGCGCCCCCAGACGTTTTCGATCCAGGCTTTTATCCGCAGCGAGGATTTCAGCGCCAAACATCTGCACCAGACGGCCAAGCAGCTCCGACCCCGGCTTTACCACCTCACGCGCCACCTGATCGGCACTGATTACATGCGCGCCGTGCTGTGCCAACAACGCTGCGGCTGTGCTTTTGCCACTCGCTATCCCCCCTGTGACTCCCAGTATCACCCGACCCTCCTGCTTTTACATGGATGAATGTGCAGGCGCGCCTTGCTATCCTGCCGCGCGTGCCTGCGGTAACAGCATGGTATCTCCCGCATAACCTCCCAATAACAGAGGATTTATCTGCATACCCGTAGCCATACCTTTATTGACATTTCCGTGTTGAACATGCTAGCGTTTGCGCTTTGTGTACCAGACCAATAGGTTAAAGTACAAAGAAAACCGTCGCAAAAGTATTTGGCGCTGCGCCATCACCCCCCTGTGGGTCATCCCAGCGTTTGCTGCCATTAAATTTCTACCCGCCTAAGGGAGGTTAATTATGCACCACACTCGTTCTGCTGAACTGTTCAAACAAGCCAAACAGGTTATTCCCGGAGGGGTCAACAGCCCAGTGCGCGCATTCAAGTCTGTCGGGCGCGATCCGATCTTCATTGAAAGAGCGGCTGGCTCCAGAATTTACGATGCCGATGGAAACAGCTACATCGACTACGTCGGTTCCTGGGGGCCCATGATTCTGGGGCACAGCCACCCCAAGGTGGTCGAAGCCATCAAACAGGCCGCCCAAAACGGCTCATCGTTTGGTGCCCCTACCTCGTCAGAAGTTGAACTGGCACAGATGGTGTGTGATGCCTACGCCGCGATTGAAAAGGTGCGCATGGTCTCTTCCGGCACCGAAGCCACCATGAGTGCCATCCGCCTGGCGCGAGGTTGCACCGGACGCGATAAAATTCTGAAATTTGATGGTTGTTATCACGGCCACGGTGACTCGCTGCTGGTAAAGGCGGGCAGCGGTGCGGCCACCTTCGGCGTCCCCACCTCACCAGGCATACCCGCCGACTTTGCCAAACTCACCCTCACTGCCACCTATAACGATCTTGAAGAGGTTAAACAACTCCTTGCAGCCAACAAGGGTGAAATCGCCTGTATTATCCTCGAAGCGATCGCCGGCAATATGGGCCTGGTTCCGCCCGAACCAGGATTTCTTGAGGGGTTACGCGCTCTGTGCGACAAGGAAGGGATTATCCTGATTATTGATGAAGTGATGTCCGGCTTCCGCGTTGCCTACGGCGGCGCGGGGGAGCGCTTCAACGTCAAGGCTGATCTGGTATGTTTGGGCAAGATCATCGGTGGCGGCCTGCCCGTCGGCGCATTCGGCGGCAAGAAAGAGCTGATGGATCAACTTTCCCCTGAAGGGGGCATATATCAGGCCGGAACCCTGTCGGGCAATCCGCTGGCCATGCATGCCGGCCTTGCCACCCTCAAACTCCTGCAGGAAGAGGGGTTTTACGCACAGCTTGAAGAGAAGAGCGCCTATCTGGAAAAAGGGCTGCGCGCAGCGGCGGCCAATGCCTCAGTCTCTACCTGCGCTCAACGCGTTGGCGCCATGTTCTGCACCTATTTCTGCGCCGGTCCGGTCAAAAACTTTGCTGATGCAAGCCAGAGCGACACTGCAGCGTTTTCCCGCTACTTCTGCGCCATGCTCGACCAGGGGATCAACCTGGCTCCATCCCAGTTCGAAGCAGGATTCATGAGCATCGCGCACTCTACCGAAGATCTGGATAAAACCATCGATGCAGCACACAAGGCGTTTAAATCTATCTGATTTCTGGCTGTGATCTCTGGGCATATTTCTAGCCCTTCAATCCAAAAACCACACAAGAACCGCACGCGAGGCTAACCGTCCGTGCGGTTCTTGTGTTAAACTTCATCTGCGTAAAACACTTTTCAATCAATTCCTGCCAGCCAACTCCAGGGCAACCGTTATGCAGACCCTTAAAGACCCCATACTTGAGCAGGCCCTTGTAAGCCTTGCCCGCCTGACCAAAGCAGCTAACTACTATCCGGACGCCCATCCGTCTGTGACGCAGGCGGCGCGCACGTGCACGGAAAAATTCAACCTTGGTCTCAGAGCCAGTCAAGATGGATTTATCTCCATCATAGTCAAGCGCCAGGGCTTTATCCTGCAGGATACGTGGATCAACCCGGAAAACAAAATCCTGCCCCAACTGGCACAGCGTTTTTTTTCCCATAGAATTAAAGCTATAGCTGTTTTTCCAAACCTGTGCGAGCAGCATCTGTTGGCCCTTGCCCACTGCCTGGTACAGGAGCCGGAACAGCTCAGGGCTAAAGGTGGGGCGGCACAGGTCCTGGCGCAACAGCAGGCCAGCAGTATCCTGCTGAACGAAATAGACCTTGGCGCTATTGGCAGCTACAAGCACAACCTCGACGCCCACACCGCTGCGCACCATACCGGCACCTCTGCCGACGTTCCCGCTGAAACAGGCACCGATGGGCACTCAACAAAAAACCACCACCCCCTTGTCATCCTGCCGGAACAAACCCTTACCGATATCCTGCGTACGGCCCAACAGCTCATGGATGGGGGACAGCCGGAGCAGCTGGCGGAATTTCAGGACTGCCTGGAAAAAATAAAACGCCACCTCTACTCCGCTATTACCGATGTGCAGCAGCATCCGGTTGCAATGCTGGCCCTGACCCACCTCGACCGCTGGATTAACATCGATGCAGGCGAATACAGCAGCGCGTGTCGGATGTGCCTGCAGGATCTAGATCAAAATATGCTCGTAACGCTGTTGCTGGAAAATGCCCGCAATAACCGTACCCAGCAGGATATAGCCCTGCGCCTCATAAAATTGCTCGATTCCAGCGTCAGCCACGGTGTATGGCAACATCTGGTGCGCGAATCCGACCCTAAAATGCGCAGATTTCTTGCGGGGTTAATGGAAGGGCTCGGCCCCGCTGCCGACCGGGTCATGCTCGCATATCTGAACGATTCACGCTGGTACATAGTGCGCAATGCCTTGAAAATTCTAGCCTCGCGCCGCAATCCGGTATACATACAAGCATTCGGCTCCCAGCTGTTGCACAAAGATGATCGGGTTGTACAGGAGGCACTGTCCGCTCTGGCCGGGATCAAGGATGAAAAAGCGGTGGATGAGTTACTGAGCTATCTCAACTCCCGCGCCTGCACCCTTCCGGACCTCGCGGTCTTTGCCCTTGGGGCACAGAAGAGCTCCCGGGCAGTAAAGACTTTGTGCCAGCTGGGGCTACGCCGGGATCCACTGCTGAAACACAAAAAAATAACCCTGAAGGTGATTGAAGCCCTCGGCGACATCGGTGATCCTGCGGCAAACAGCACCCTGCTAGCCATCATTGGAAAGAAGAAGGTGATCAAACGCGAGGAATATGGTGAATTGCGCCTGGTGGCGATAAACGCCCTCGGAAAAACCGCCACCCCGGCAGAGCAAAAGATTCTGCAACTCCTGACATCATCGCACGACAAGGCCATAGCTGCATATGCGCGGCAGGCGGCACGCGCCGGCAAGAAGGAGTGAATCCAGCATGAGCACATCCATCCAGGACTTTCTTCACAGTTTCAGTGCCTACTATCGCGGCCTGCGTCTTTATCCGTCCCAGCATCCGTCAAGCAGACAGCTGGCTGAGCGCTACTGGGAGACCCTGCAAAACCTGATCCTGCCACACCAAGCGGTGAAGGTGGGCATTATTGACGATACCCTCTTCATCAATGAAGAACTGTGCAGTTTTTCCAGCCCTGCAGCACTTAATCTTCTGGCGCTGTTGCGGGAGCTGGATTTAGAGGGATTTGAAATTCTGGGGGTCATTCAAAAACCGCAGGCCCTGAAATTTATTGAATTGCTGCATAAGGGGGCATTCAAAGATCAGGATTTCGAAACAACTCTGCACCAGCATGGCATTGACACCATCCGCGCCCTGCGCAACGGTGAAAAAGAGGGTGACTCTCCCTGCCGCAAGGTATACGCCGGTGCCATTCAGACCATGGCCGAAACCTGCGCCATGGTTGAAAGTGGGGGAACTCCTTCGAGCGCTAAACTTTTTGAAACCGCCGAAGATATCACCACCGAGCTCACCCGCGCCCCCTACGCCTTCATGGCGCTGACGATGATCAAGGACTATGACGATTACACCTTCAGCCATTCGGTCAATGTGGCGGTGTTTGCCATAGCCATCGGGCGGGCCTGCAATATGACCCACGCTCACCTGCAAATCCTCGGGGCGGGGAGTCTGATGCACGATCTGGGGAAGCTGCAGATCGACCCGGCTATAATTAAAAAACCCGGCCCCCTGAATCCACGGGAGTTTGAGACCATAAAAAAACACCCGGAACTCGGTGTCGAAATTGCGCGCCGCATGGATGACATCTGCCCGGAGATTATAGATATCATCCGCTGTCACCATCTCCACTATGACCGCAGCGGTTATCCACAGACCCTGCCCAGTACTAACGCAGCACCGCTTGTCGACATTACCACCGTAGCTGACAGCTACGACGCCATCACCACCTTACGTGCCTACCGGCGCCCCAGCTCTCCAGCTGTCGCCGTGCGCCTCCTGCAGCAGGTGGCCGGAACCCAGCTCAACCCGGAGTATGTCCAGGTCCTGAGCGACGTTCTGGGCCATTATCCGGTCGGAAGCCTGGTGCGCCTGGTCAATAATGAAATTGGTCTGATTGTGGACGCGGATATACACAATCCGCTCAGGGGTATCATCCGCATTCTACGCGACAGCGAAGGGAACATGCTGCAGACCCCGCCACTGCAGCAGCTGGAACCTGAAGACAAGCATATCGCCGGTGAGGTTGACCCGGTTCTGCACAATATCAACATAAGCGAGTGGTTCTGATTTTTACCTGACACCCCCGAATGACGCCGCCACAGTTGAGCCCTACCCCAAACGCCCAAGCATGCGGATCGCGCTCAACCTGACCGCTGGATCAGGGTGTGTCGCCGCGCGTATCCCCGTATCCAGAGCGCTGCTGTCGCCTAGCTCTCCTAACGTATCCAGACAGGCACACACCAGCTCCTCCACTGTGGATGCGCACATGGCTTGCAGATAGGGAACCAGGCGCTTATCTTCAAACCTGGCCAGCGCCCGCGCCGCATGCACAGCTACCGCCGGAGCTGAATCCTTCAGACAACGCACCAATGCCGAGAGGGCACTTTTCTCGCGCCGCACTCCGGCCATCTGCACCGCCACCGCCCTCACATCCACATCCTGATCCTGCAGGCACTCCAGCAGCAGAGCTCCTGCTTCCGGAGCTGGTAAGTGCCCCAGCGTATAGACTGCGGCGATACGCTGACGCCGATCTGTGCTCTGCAGTGCTGCACGCAGCGCCGACATATCTGCACATGCCTCCAGGTGACCCAGAGCCTGACTGGCAGCCCGGCACACTTCCGGATCCTCATCCTGCAGGGCCCGGATAATTACTTGACGGCGCTTATCCTGCACAATAGCCTCCTTGCGTTCTATTCACTCCTGACATCCATCCCTTTATCCAGCTCAATAATCTTGATGAGATTGGTGGAGCCCGGCTGCCACAATGGGGTACCCGCCGTGACTACGATGCAATCGCTGAGGCTGGCCAGTCGGGTGCGTAAACACCAGCGTCGGGCGGTAACAAACAACGCATCACTGCTGTCGAGGGCCATAACCTCCACCGGCTTCACCCCTCGGATGAGATTCAACTGGCGGCACACCGTCGCATCGGGACTCATCGCCACCACGACACAGTCAGGGCGATATCGGGCCACACAGCGAGCGGTAAACCCAGACCAGGTATAGGCTACAATCGCTGCAGCATGCAAATCTCTGACGATCCAGCTGCAGGCACGTCCAATGGCGCGGGCCACCATGATTTCATCCGCCACATCCAGCGTCTCCATATCCAGAGTGGTATGCACATGTGGCTCTGTCGCTCTGGCGATGCGGTCCAGCATCTGAGTTGATTCCACCGGATATGCCCCCGATGCCGATTCATCCGAAAGCATCAGCGCATCGGTGCCATCATAGATGGCGTTGGCAACATCGGTAGCCTCGGCCCTGGTCGGCCTGGGGCTGGCCACCATACTTGAGAGCATCTGGGTTGCGGTAATCGTAAACTTACCCTGCAGGCGTGCCCGCTGAAGCAGATCCTTTTGAATTACCGGCACCGTTTCGAGCGGCACCTCCACACCCAGATCACCGCGCGCGATCATCACCCCGTCAACCCGGGCAAGAATAGCATCGAAACCCTCTATCGCCTGGGGTTTCTCGATCTTGGCCACCAGCTTCGGCGTATAAGAAGCGGCGCCGAGCATGGTACAAATTTCATCCAGATCTGCGGCGCTGCGCACAAATGACAACGCCACTACATCGACACCCTGCTCCAGTCCAAACCGCAAATCTTCGCGATCTTTAGCGGTAAAGGCGGGGATACTTAAATCACTACAAGGCAGGTTCACCCCTTTGCGCCGGTAGGCAATGCCGCCATTGATAACCCGGCACTCGACCTCAACACCACCTATCTTCTCCACGCGCAGCTCCATCAGGCCATCCGCCAGCATAACCGCCGCCCCCACACTCACATCAATGTGCAAGCGTGGATAATCCACCGGAAGCGCCCCTTCCACCTCCTGGTCAGAGGCTGCCAGAATCACCAGATCGTCGGGGTTGAGGCGAATCCCCTCTTCTGGCAGCATCCCCAGACGTATTTTGGGGCCACACAAATCCTGCAAGATAGCTATCGGTTCCTTAAGACGTTTGGCCACCGCACGGATATCCTGAATAAGCTTGCGGTGCGATTCATGATCACCGTGAGAAAAGTTCAGGCGCGCCACATTCATTCCCGCGCGCACCAGCGCTTCGAGCGTTTCGACAGATGCCGATGCCGGCCCGATGGTACACACTATTTTAGTTGCTCGCATAACCATATTCAGAAGCTCCTTAACTGGGGGAAACCAGAACGAAATCCAAGAACTCTGGTGGGATCAAAACCTGGCGCTACTCCCACTGCTGCATGGCATATAGGTCTGGATTTGTTCGATGCCTTGCACAAAAAAAGCCCCTGCAATAACAAGGGCTTCCTTTTACATGTGACCTTATGACTCCAAGGTTAATCTAGAAGGGTATCTCGTCATCAGGATTAAATGATGGCTCCTGCGGGGCGGCCGGACTCTGTGCCTGCTGGGTCGGTGCGCTATGCTCGTTCTGTGCGTAGGAATCCTGGCGGGAATAATCATCGCGACTGTTATCATTGCGCGCGGAGCTCTGCCCTGATCCGGACCCGCTGTCTTCACCTGCACGCCCCAGCATCTGCATGGTATCGGCGACAATTTCCGTGGTGTAGCGTTCAATGCCATCACGCCCCTGCCATTTACGCGTGGTGAGCTTCCCTTCGATATACACCTGCTTACCTTTATGCAGATATTTGCCACATATCTCAGCCAGCTGGCGCCAGGCGACAATGTTGTGCCATTCGGTTTTTTCCTGGCGATTCCCATCACGATCCTTGAAATTCTCGCTGGTAGCCAGGGAAAAACTAACCACTGCCGTCCCAGCTGGAGTATAACGCAACTCGGGATCTTTCCCTAAATTTCCTATTAAAATCACCTTATTGACTGCCACTTCCACCTCCAAAACCTGACTTTGAGTATTACGCAAAACATCGAAATATGTCCATCCGTAAGGTGCGAGGATAACACACCAGATTGCATGTTCATATGAATTATATACAAGCCCAGCTTACCTGCTAGCGCTACAGCTCTGAACCTGCGCAGCGAGGAGAAGGGGCTGACACCCTGCCGCTGCACTGCCGATAAGACGCCTGCCACATCTTATGGCACCATGAGTCTTAGCAGCTTTAAAGCATGCTTAATCCTGATAAACAGCGCACAGAATAATGACTTGCCGTTGCTCATTCAGAACCAGACTGACCTCCTGTCCAACCTTAAAAGCATTGATAGTCGCATAGGGCCGTTCCGGGGTCATAAATTTCACATGCGGAGCAAAGGCAAAATACCGGTCATGCAGAATTATGCCATCCTTATCGATTCTATCTATATTTCCAGTAAGATCAAAGCGCTCTGGATAATGGGTAACTACGACACCCTCAGGAGTATAAAGAATTTCAGCCGCCACATAGGTTGAACCGCCAGCAAACAAAGTGGCTAGCACAATCCAGCCCATAAAACCTAAACAGACATTTTTTTTAAATATAGCCAGCACTATGTCCTCCTGTGTTGGTGTTCATTTTATTTTTCAGTTTCGCGGAAAATTAAAATTCTCGCCAAAAAGTACTGCCTATACGGGCGCTGCGCTCTCTGATCATTTCAATACTTCCAGAGGTTGAGCTCGAGTACTTAACCTCCTCATTGTTTTTATCCCGCAGAATGGCAGGTGGTTGCAGCTGACCTTTGCGCTGAATTCCCGATGGCGCAACATTTATAGTTTCTCCTGGATTATCGGGATCATCAATTGAAACATAATCAGAACCGTCAATACGCCCATCCGAACTTATATCGAAAACAGGCTTATCAAACCTGCTTCCATCCGCAGCATTCAGTTCATGTAAAATGGAATCACCTCCAGTTGAACACGGGGATAACATCGGAATATAGGAGATAAAAATAGCGCGCCCATCTCTTATCATCGTCCGGCTGACCACCCTCTCGCCTGATTTGGGCAAATCAAAAAACCAGCCAACGTTATTTTTAACACTGGTCGAGGGGTTCGGCTTCTCTGCTGAATCCGCGTCACTCTCTGTGACCCAGGTGATGGAATTATTGCTGGTTATTCTTAATATTTCACCAATTCCATCATTGTCAGGATCAAACAGAAGATCATCGAGCAGAACAGTTTGCTCAAGCAAAGTTGAAAATGACGATAAATTAGACACTTGCCCGGTTACTGGGTCAAAGGTTCCAAGGTTCTCTGTCCTGTCTGAATCATCTCCATAATCCCAGAGGCCATAAACTGTTTGCGGAGAATTATCGACGCTGTCGGACAACCCGAGAAATTTCCCTGTGCCGAAAACCACCATGTAGCCGTGCATAGTTGAATGAAACATAACGTCGGGCTTTGCTGTGATTGGTTGCGGCCCTGAACTGCCCACTGCTTTAAAAAGCGGCAAATCAGCGGTTCCATCATTGAACGATACTTTCCAATTATCCAGATCACTAGCGCTCAGATCGATCTTCCACAGGTTCCCGTGCAGATCACCCGCATAAATGTAATCTGCCTTATTATCCGCGTTAACATCTATGACCGCCGGGGTCGACAACCCGTTGTCGGGTCCAGATCCCAGTTCAAACTTTTTCAACACGGATCCATCAGCCGGATTAAGGATGAACAACACCGATTGCCCATCTGCACTGTTGTAGCCATTGCCGAAAATCACAACCCAGGGATGATTTGGATCGTTTGTGCGCACAACCAGGGATTCCGAAAAAGAATAACCAATATCGCTAACATCGCTGGCGGAAGTGCTGGAGTTGGGAAACTCCCACAGCACGTTGCTTGCAATGGTAGCTTCATCTACAGCAGCTGGTTCCCATAATTTCGTTGTCGTGTTGTAAGTTGTCCGCCCGGTAAGATCAAGAGCAAAGTAGCCAAGCCCACCTTGGCCAAGCCCCCCGATCAGCACTGTAGTTGGAGTGCCACCAAGAGTGATTCGTTGGATCGTGGCGGTTAGATCAACATAATATTTATGGAGATAGGCGGGGTTTGCCAATTCAGGAAGGTTTTTTATAACCTGGCTGGGTACATAGGAAAACAATTCTTTCCCGGCATCTGCCCCCTCTGCAATAATCGCGTGCAGCATCCCGTCATTAGCACCAGCGTAAAGAACTCCCTCATGATAAACCGGGGAAGAGTGGACGATATCCCCGAGACGGCTGGTTCGGTTGCGGAAAGTCCCCCCTTTTTTTTCTTCATTACTATCATTTCCGCGTATATAGTTAAGGATATCAGCTGCATCAGCCCCGAGAAGAGCTATTTGACTATCCGTCAGACTGTCGATGCGAAAAGGGACACCGGCAGATGAATCTTCATTATAAGTGGCAATAACCCGATTAGTCCAAAAAGTTGCCCAGTCTTCTTTCTCCCATTCCGAAGAAGCTGACCATTCAGGATTAAATAAATCAATATTCCCAGTCAATGGATCGATCTTGAAAGATTTGACATTTCCCAACCAGCCAACGGTGTCGTAACTTGCCTGAAACAGAAATGTATTGTTATCAATTTTTTTATAAATTTGGTCGCCGTTCACCGAAACTGAGGATGCAGAACCGACCCGCGCTTCGATATCCAGCAAAATTTCAAGCAATGAATTAACCAGCTCTTCGGGGTTACCGGCACTCAAGAATTTTCCCCGCCCGTTAACAGCGGCATGAAAAAGGTCGTCAATTTTATGCTCTTCTATGCCGCTAAAAGGAGATGGCCAAGTGATTGTCTTCGTTTCCTCCTCGTCACAAGTATCTGGATATAAAGTGCACTTATACTCTTCCGGGTCCAGAGTGCCCGTAACCCCAAAGGAAACACTGTAAGTCACCATATGCTGCCAATCCGCTTTATCAACTTCTGTAGTCGGCACCAAATCGTCCAGCCCCGAAGATAAGTCGGTACCCCAATAATAATAGGCTACATCGGCAAGGGTATTGGAATAGGTATCCGCGTAGGGCGCACCTGCCGAACCATCGGCATTCCCGACATAAGGGCTGTTCCCGTTCCAATAACCATCGGTCATCAATATCGTAAAAGCCTGTTGACATTCGCCACCGTCTTCAGCGGCCCAGTAGGGACAAGCGCCGATCCCCCCGGTGTATCCATCATCCTGGTGGTAATAACGCCCCACACTGCGTAAGCCAATTCTAAGCGGGGTTCCCTGTTGCTTTAAATTAAAACTGTAAAGTGAGGAAAGCAGCGTTTCGGTTTCGTCCACCCCACCCACTTTAATCTTTAAAACAGGCTGATTTATATTTGCGTTAATAGAGTGGATACCCACCTGCACACCGGACATTTTCGAAATCACTTTAGATATTGCGGCGGTTGCGGTAAGTTGCCGGCGGCGATAAAAAGAGTACCAGTTAGCAAAGTTTTGCCGTTCCTCAGCATAGCTCCTTGTAGTTTTAACATCTGATGGAGGGTTACTGATCAACTCCAGCCCCTCTACCGATTCAGTACCCTCTGAACCGGTCACCGCGGTTACCGCATAATAGGTAATAGCATCAGCGTCCACAATTACAAGATAAGGCCGACCCTCAGATTCAGATTCTACGTAGTAATGCGCATTGGGTATATCTACGTAGCCTGCCCCACCTCCAGGAATAAGCATAACCGCATCGGCTACGGTTGTAGTATTCCCACGCTTTACTTCAATTAACGTAGAACCTACATTGAACTCATGAGTTCCCAATGGTTGCCAACTGCCGAAATTGTAGTTTTGATTCACGGTATAGGTTGTCTCACCATCGGCATGATGAACAACATACTGGGCGGCCGAGTCACGGGTTGTAGAAGTTTTAGTCCACCATGCCAAAACCTGATAATCATCCTTCTCAGGTATGTAAAATTCCCATTTGGCGCGGGCCCCTGAACTGCTGGAATACTTAGAGCTGTCACGAAACTCATTGGTGGCGCTGGACTCATACCATGATCCAGAAACTTCTGTAAAATCAGCATCTTTATTGTCAACGATGATTACATTTGCATCTGCGCCTGTGACAAATAGCTGGGCAAAGGAATCGCTGAGGGTGAGATAGTTAGCTGCAATGTTTGGATGGGAGCGCGGTTTGTCAGGATCAGCATCGGGCAATGTCGGCCAGGGCTCATAAGTAGTGGCCGGGTTATAATACATGCTGTTATAGCCAAACCACTGGGACTTCCACATCAACCGCTGCGCACTGGTAAAGTGTGAATTTGAGTAGGGAAGATTATCGCCCGGATTATCGAAAATGTAGTAACGCCCATCAAAAATGCCGTCAACCTCCGTTGTCATTACCTCCCAGTCCATACTGCCGGAATCGTCAAGCACAAACATAATATTGGCCGGCGCCGCTTTTGTTTGTGCATCAAGGGGCACATCGGAAATATCAACTTCAGCACAGGAATACCCCGCCAAAAACATAACCATTATTATGGCACCACACCATGCTTGTAATTTGAGTTTACCTGGCATTATAGCCTCCATATCAACACCCTGACTGCGTAAGCATTTTAAACACGAGGAATAGCTCAACATTAGCGGTAACTATTTCGAAAGCCGGTTTTAACAATGGCCACGCTGTTATTTTGTTGACTCCGCCCATAAATCTCAAAAGCATGGATGCGGCTTGCCCCAAGATCTAAAGATGACCCCGGTGCAATACCGCGGTGGACAATCATCATCTGGGTTTGGGTGCCGGGAAATGCTTGCGACATCAGGCTATTGTCCAGAACCGAATCCGCAGGGGCAACATCTCTGTTCCAAACGTCGTCGGCATGGATTGCGTCTTGCTCATCACCGAGGCTCATTCCAACAGGTAACACTGTATTAACAACGGGCAGCATCCAGCTGGGGGCGTCTTTTAGATCTTCTATCAGCATGTGCCCCATCGCTTCGCGCGTTGCCGCATCGGCTCGATAAAAGGCTTGGCTGGCCATTTTATCGTTACCGGAAATCTGAAGCTCAAACACTGTCGTATTAGTTGCCGCGATGCCGATGATCATCAAGACTACCAGCATCAGCAAAGAGGTGATCAACACAAAACCCTGTTCATTGCGTAATATATTTTTCATGGCATGCTTACCTTTTCATATATCGACTCGAACCATATCAAGCGAAAAAGGGGTAATCTGAGGCCCTTCAACGAAGACTCTGATGGTTTTCGTTCTATCCGTGGGATGATTTACGGCAACGTTCCAGAACAAGGTGTAGCCATCAACGACATCCGATCCATCCGCCGTGGCCAAGGTATTGTCATCAAGTCCAAAATTACCCCCATCATCATCTACTCCGTCACCATCAAGGTCCTGACCGGTTCCATTTCCGTTTGTATCTACGATGTCGGCATAATCAAGGCTTAGCATCATTTCAATCTGACTGCTGACAACATCCGTCGCCTCACTGATCTGTCTTCCTTTGCTATTACCCTGGATAGAAGAAATCTGCATCGTTGCCACACCAAGAATTCCCACGGCAAAAATCACCAGTGCAATAAGAACTTCCAGCACCGTGAAACCGGCTTTATTGTTAATATTGGATAATACGTTCATCTACATCCCCATATTACGGAGGTTGACTGTTGCGATTTGAAAACGGCGGCGAAAATTGTCATCGAAAGGCCCCCAATTTACTTCTGATGCCGTTTCATATGTTCTGGAGTCAGTATAATTTCGGTCTGGCTGTCTGGCACGCGCAAGGATAGAGATTTGAACTGAACGGATATCTGCGAGAGTCGCGGTTACATTTCCGTCTCTATCAAGATAGCGAAACTCCAGCGCGTGGATATCTTCAGCCACGCGCTGAAAGCCCCCAGTATCGTTGACCTCACGCCCCAACGGTGCAGAGCCCGCATCTGCGATACCGTCATCGTCACTATCATTGGCGTTTGAGAAACCAAAGGTTATAATCTCCAACGTATTTCCGGTACCATCTGTGTCTCGGCTAAAACCAAAACGGTTGGGTGTTGCCAAGGTAATGCCAGCATTTAGACTGTTTTGAGGATCAAACCCTGCCATACGTATATCTCTAGTCATAATATATAGCCCGGCCCGAATATTCTGTTGCATTTCGGCCACTTGCTCCTGGGCGAGATAGCTATCCTGTTGCGACTTAAACGCGGTGTAGACGCCAGTCATCAGAAGCCCTGATATCGCAAGGGCGATCAGCAATTCAACTAAAGTGAATCCGTTGCAAGAAGTCATATGGTCACTTTTCATTGCCAACTCCCCCCTTGCCATTTTAAAATTCTTATTGAGCCGCTGGTCAGACTTCCAATGGCGTAGGTCGTAGTATTTTCCTGATGATCGAGATATACGTAACCTGCGCTACCAGTACCTCGAGGATTAAAAACAACGCGAGCGTCGGCATAGCTCACATTGTTTGGAGGGAAAGCCCCCCCAGGAACAGCGGCAGTTGCATTTCCATGCCCAAACTTGATCCCATTACCCAGAGCAATCGGCTCCCCATTCTCCACCCATGCACCAGAAACCCACTCGTAAAGTTGGTACTTGTCAGTATCTGGAAAAAAAATGATGGCCGCATTCCTGTTTGATTTTACTGCTATTGATCTAGCTTTCTGCATAACCGAGTACACATCGCGAGCGGCCCCTTTCAACTTGTAGTTCGGCACCCAGTTCATAATCCCGGGAATGGCGATAGCCGCAGCAATAGCAAGAATGGCAATAGCTACGAGCAGTTCCATCAAAGTAAAGCCAGCTTGCCTGCCCTGGCCAGAGTGTGTGTGCTCAACATTCATCCCTTATCTACTCCTTTTATCGCATCAAGTTATCGGCTGAGCCGACATTTACTGTAGACAGCCCTTGAAAGATACGTGCCAACCTGCCTTTTCGGCCATAATCCCGCCAAACCGCATGTCTCAAAGGGGTGGTTAGGAACCTCCTCCCCCCGCATATCCGCGCACTATTTGCACGTTGGGCGCAAAAACAATGCAAACTTTGCACCCACACTTGCACCATTACTGCCGTTTCCGTCATAGGCGCGGGAAGTGGGGATGTTTTTTCCGGCAAATACGCTACATTTGGTTTTATATGTGTTGAGCCCACAAGGGGGCACAGAGAGCCCCGCAGGGAACCAATATATAAAGAGTCGGGTTTTATGCTGTTCGCACCGCAGCTGCCGGAGCTTGGCGGTGCTTGTTATGTAACAATGTCAATACTGGTGGAGGGAATGATGAACTTTAAAAAAAGAGCGGAGAAACAGCGGATATCGCAGCGAAGGCTTACCTCTGTGACCGTATTAGCGCTGCTGTGGCTTGCCGCAGCGCCAGCCATGGCCCAGAACGCCCCTTTAAGCACGCCTACCAAGGCGTGTATCAGCTGCCACCGCCTGGTTACACCCGGCATTGTGGGGGAGTGGGAAAAAAGCCAGCACGCGCACATGACCCCCGCAAAATCACTGGAATTGCCTACAATTGAGCGGCGCATGTCAGCCACCGATGTGGCTGAGAATCTGCGTGAGTATGCCGTGGGTTGTGCCGAGTGCCACACCATGAACACCGAATTCCACCCTGAAGACAGTTATGCGCACAATGGCTTTACTATTCATACGGTGGTATCCCCTTCAGACTGCAACACCTGCCATCCCATTGAAACCGCAGAGTACAGTGACAACATCATGTCGCAGGCATACGCCAACCTGATGCACAACAGCACCTATACCTTGATGGTGGACAACACCAACGGCCTGGCTGAATTCAGCGGCACAGGGTTTATTCACATCAAGGCGGATAAAACCAGCAACGCCGATTCCTGTCTGGCGTGTCACGGCACGGTGGTGAAAGTAACCGGAACCGAAACCCGCGCCACCTTGATGGGGCCGATGGAGTTTCCCACTTTAAGCAACTGGCCCAACGCCGGGGTCGGACGTATCAATCCTGACAACACCGAAGGTTCGTGTGCGGCGTGTCATCCCCGCCATCAGTTCTCCATCGAGATGGCACGCCAACCCTACATTTGCGCCCAGTGCCATAAAGGGCCGGATGTGCCAGCATACAAAGTCTACTCCGTCAGTGTGCATGGAAACATTCAAAAGTCGATGGATAAAGAGTGGGATTACCGCGCAGTCCCCTGGGTGGTGGGGAGGGATTTTACCGCCCCCACCTGCGCTGCGTGCCACAGCAGTGAGATTGTGGATGAATCGGGCACAGTTATCGCCAAACGTACCCATCGGATGAATGACCGCCTGCCGTGGCGCATCTTCGGTCTGCCGTACGCGCATCCACATCCAATCAAGGCAGACACCAGCAAGATCAAAAACAAGGCAGGACTTGGGCTGCCCACGGAGTTGAGTGGGGAGATAGTGCCGGAGTTTCTGATCAGCAAGGAGGAGATGGCAAAACGCCGACAGACCATGAAAAAGGTGTGCTCTGCATGTCATTCCCAGCAGTGGGTTGATGGTCACTTCGCCCGCCTGGAGCGCTCTATCGAAACATCAAATTTCATGACCCTCCAAGCCACCAAGGTGCTGAGCACCGCGTGGAAAGAAGGGCTGGCACAGGGGCTGCCCCAGGGCGCGAATCCGTTTGATGAACCTCTGGAGATCATGTGGATTGAGCAGTGGCTATTTTACGGGAACTCCGTGCGCTTTGCTAGCGCCATGGGTGGAGCAGACTACGGTGTGTTTGCCAATGGGCGCTGGACCCAGAGCAAGAATCTGCGCGAAATGGCAGACTATCTGAGGTTTCTGCGCGCCACCACAGAGGCGCAAAGTAACGATTAACTCCAACAGGTAAAACTGCGGGGGGCGATTTTTTCGCCCCCCGTACGTTATCCCCTTCGTGCCGCCGCCCACGTCATGTGGGTTCTGCGGTGAATATTGCCATAGAGGTAATCATCCACTCCATATGCATTCCCACGCGGGAGCGTGGGAACGAGGTATATACCACCGTTGTTAGTGTCTGTGTTTAGTAGACCACTTCATACGTTTGCAAGATCTCCCGCAGCGGGAAAGGGCTGACCCCCCTCAATCCCCCCTATGAAATAGGGGGGAAGGGAGCGTAGCGGAAAGGGGGGTGGTCTAGGTCTTGGAGGTGGTCTGGATATCCAGTATGCATTCCCACGCGGAAGCGTGGGAACGAGATCAACGAGATTGATATAGGGGCAGACCGATGTGTCTGCCCATTCGGGTGTAAACCCACCGACGGTGCTAATTTTACCCCCAACCACCCCGCCTCTGGCGTAGGGGCGAAAAATTTTTCGCCCCTACATTTGCGAACCGGCATGCTTAAACATCCAGCTCATATTGTTGAATTTTGTAGTGCAGTGCGCGCAGGCTGATTTCTAGGATTCTGGCGGCCTGGGTGCGGTTGCCTTCTGTTTGGTGCAAAGCGGCGCGGATGTGGTGACGCTCCAATGCGGCGGTGGCGCGCTTGAGAGAGAGGTCATTGCCGGAAGAAGAAGCAAAAATATGGGCAGCGGGAACGTGGGATAACGTTTCTGGAGCGTGAGAAAGTTCGGGCGCAAGATCGGCGGCCTCAATAGTCGCCCCGGTACGAAAAATCATGGCCTTTTCCAGGGTGTTCTTCAACTCACGCACATTACCGGGCCAACTATGCCGGATAAGGACCTCAAGGGCAGCTGCGCTGATAGCAGGAGGTTTTTCAGCGTGCTGGCGCCCAATTCGTTCAAGAAAATGGCGACAGAGGAGGGGAATATCCTCGGGACGCTGCCGCAATGCCGGGAGGGTGAGCTCCACCACCGCAAGGCGATAGTACAGATCCTCGCGAAAACGCCCAGCAGTCACGGCCGCGCTCAGGTCGGTGGCGGTCGCAGCGACAATGCGTACATCTACCGGCAGGGTGCGCGTGGAGCCAACCGGGCGCACCTCCTGTTCCTGCAGCACCCGCAGCAGCTTCGGTTGAACCTCCAGCGGCAGTTCTCCGATCTCGTCCAGAAACAGGGTGCCGCCGTCAGCAGCGGCAAACAACCCCGGGCGGGACTTGTCTGCTCCGGTAAACGCCCCTCGGGCATGGCCGAACAGTTCACTCTCCACCAGATTGGCGGCAATGGCACTGCAGTTGAGGGGCACAAAGGGTGCCGCCGCGCGCGGTCCCTGCTGGTGCAGCGCCTTGGCGATCAGCTCCTTGCCGGTGCCACTCTCGCCCCGGATCAACACCGTAGAACGCACCTGCGCCAGGGTTTTTACCTGTTCAAGCAACATGCGCATGGATGGATCGGCGTGGATGATGGGGCTGGATGAGGACGCGGCCAGCCGCTTGCGCAGATGAATATTTTCAGTGCGCAGACGCCGGTGTTCCAACCCTTTCTTAACCGCCAGGAGGATTTCATCCGCTTTGAACGGTTTGGAAATATAGTCAAATGCCCCCTGCTTCATACAGGCAATGGCGCTGTCGATGGTGCCGTAGGCGCTCATCATGATGATGCACAGTTCCGGGGAGGACTTAAGGGCGCGGTGCAAGAACTCCATGCCGTCGGCGCCCGGCATGCGCACATCGCAAATGGCCAGGCTATATCTATTTTTCTCCAGCATGGTCAGCGCTGCAGGGGTATCCGCGCTTGAATCCACAACATAGTCGGCGCCGCTCAGGAGCGTGTGCAGCACATGCCGCAGCGCAGGTTCGTCATCGATAATCAGTATTTTAGCTCTGCCTGCCATCAAGCACCCCTTCTGCGGTAGCCTTCCGAATCTTACCCCTGAGCACGGCGTAAAATTATGTCGAAACGACTGCCCTGTCCCGGCGTACTTGTAAGGACAATATCGCCCCCACTCTGGCTGAGCTGTTGATAACACACATACAGCCCGAGACCACGCCCGCCGGGCTTCCCGGCGCTGAAAAACGGATCAAACGCCGCCTGCTGCTGCGCCTGCGTCATCCCCTGGCCGTTATCGTTGATGGCTATCTCCACCGTCTCCGCCCTCTTGGAAGCGGCTATCTCGAAGGTATCATTTGCGCTAGTGGCGGCGCGGGCATTCAGGAGCAGATTCACCAATATCTGCTGCAAGTGATGCGCCGGGATGCAGCAGTGCGGCAGTTCCGCAGGGAGCTTCAGCTTTACGCTGCGCTGTTTAAACACCCCTTGATGCGCAAGCAGATCCCACGTTTGCCGGATAACCTGGAGTGGATCACACCGGGGGCAGTGCCCGTCTGCAGCCAAGAGTGGCCCCGCACTGGCATAATCGAGCATATCGCGGATGATGTGGTCAATCCTGCTGGCCTCCACCTCCGCGCGCTGGAGTAGATCTGTTTGCGCGGCAGCCGTACTCTGCTGGCGCGCCAGATCCAGATAGGCCAGTACCGCGCTGAGGGGGTTCCCTATTTCATGCGCCATCCCCGAAGCCAGATGGCCCACTGAGGCCATCCGCGCCGCCTGCATCAGGCTCAGGCGCGTGGCCTGCAGTTCACTGTTCTTATCCCGCAGCGCCTCAAGCTGATGTTGCTGCTTCGCCTGATTCTCCTCCAGGGTTGCTGCCATCTGGTTAAAGCTGCTTCCCAGGGTTGCAATCTCGCGCGGCCCGGCAGGCACTACCCGCGCCTCTCCATCCCCGCGCATCAGAGCTTCGGTCACCGCAGTCAGCTCTTCCACCGGCGCAATCACCGCTCGGCGCAGAATGTGCCCCGCTGCCACCACCAGCACCAGGCCGTAACCCAGACAAATCCACAAAGCCAGGCGCAACTGCTCGAAGGTACGGGCCCTGACCTGTTCCAGGGAGAACGAAAGATACAGCACCTCGCGCCCGGCACCAGCGGGGCGCAGCTTCAGCGCGAGCTGGAGACTGGCCTCATCCTCCGCTCCAGGTTTGAGCCAGGATGGGGGATAATGCACTTCCACCACAGGCTCAGATCCAAGCAGAGCCCGCCGCAGCAGCTGGCGCGCCTGTGCCTGTGCGGCCGGCAGCGCAGGCCAGCTCCCGGCACTGAGGTGCTGGGAGTCAGTACCAAGCAGGGCGCTGTGCAGGTCCATTTCATCCGCAAAGGTCTGCACCAGCTGGGCGCGGGCGGCGGCGCTCTCCAATTGTGCCAGAGCGTGCCCCAGGATGCGGGACTGGCTCAGATAAGAACCAACTTGCTCCGCCAGGCGCTCATTCTCCCCCAGGCGGATCAGCAGTATGGCGACAAACACCAGCGCCGCCCCTACCAGCAGCGCGGTGGAGACGATGCTCTCGGTGCGTAAACTGGTGCGCCGCGTCCTGCCCATCAACAGTGTCCACCATCCGCCAGGCTGGTGTAACTGTCATGCCCGATGATGATATGATCGAGCACCCGGATGCCGAGGAGCTCGCCACCTTCACTCAAGCGTTTGGTGATATTGATATCTTCACGGCTGGGGGTGGGGTCGCCGGAGGGGTGATTATGCAGGAAGATGACCGCTGCAGCCGCCTCGCGGATGATGCTGCTGAACACCTCACGCGGATGGACAATGCTGGCGGTCAGGCTCCCTTCCGACACGCGCATATCGCGGATGAGGCGGTTTTTGGTGTCGAGCATCAACACCATAAACACCTCTTTGTTGTGGTGCAAAAAACGGTTGCGGTAGCGCCGGAAGACGGCGTCGGCGCTGCAGAACTGCGCTCCCGGCATCAGGTGCTGGTCACTCAAGCGCCGCGCCAGTTCAAACACCGCCTGCAGTTCCGCCGCTTTGGCCGGACCGATTCCACGCATGCGGCACAATTCCGCGGTGGTGGCCCGCGCCAGACGGGAAAGATTGTCAAACTCGTGCAGGAGCAGGCGCGCCTGATCCACCGCGGTGGTTTTAGACCCGGCGTCGCCGGTACGCAGAATCAGGGCCAGCAGCTCTGCATCCCCTAAGGCTTCCGCCCCCCGGCTTAAGAGTTTTTCGCGCGGACGTTCCCCTTCAGGCCAATCCTTGATGCGGCGTAAGTCCGCTCTACCCTGCGCACTGCCATATTCACTATTGTGCACATACGCGTCAGCTGCAGCGGGGGTATTGCTATCTTTATGGGGCACATCATGGGCAGCCATAGATTTAATCCTTCACTACTCCTGCATTTTATCTCAATCCGGTTTTCATCTGGGCGAACAAAATAAACCCGAGGAGAATCACCCCGAGCCAGCACGAAACAATATCGGCGGTTTTGCGCGGCGGATCCTGCGCCATTTCAGCAGTCTCTGTACTGATGCTCTCCTGAGGGACCCGCTGCAACAACGCACGTATCATGGCAGGAAAGTTGGCGTAGGCGTTGGAGACAATCATAAACTCATCTTCGGTGCACAGGGTCACGAAGGCGCGTTTTTTCACCTGGACGGTTTCCACTGCGGTCATCTCCGCAAAGCGGATACACTTGCGCCGCAGCAATTTGCGGATACATATCTGATCAGCATCGATGCTGGTACGCCGAAACAGACATTCCAGAAACAGTACCACCACCGGCAGAATCAGCACTCCGACAATTATCCGCTTCGCGACGGGTTCATTGAAGATAAAACAGGTTACAAAAAGGGCTACGGTTTCAATACTCAGTAGCCCCAGAGGGACCAAAAAGCCTTTGCGGATGCGAAATATCATGCGGTGCTCCTTGAAAGCGATTTTTTGGGCGGATGTTTCAATCAGTCCGGCTTCGGTACGCCAGGTTTCAGTCAAACAGATGTTCCAGCGCCTGCTGCACCGCAGTAATACCGATAAGTTCCAACCCGGGGGGGGCCTCGAGGTTTTTCCGGTTCCCCGCCGGAAGCAGGCAGCGCTCAAACCCCAAGCGTGCGGCCTCCTGCACGCGCAGCTCCGGGCGCGAAACCGCGCGGATCTCTCCGGCGAGGCCGGCCTCACCAAACACAACGGTGCGCGCGGGGATGCATTTGTTCATATGGCTCGACGCCAGCGCCGCCATAATGGCCAGATCAGCAGCAGGCTCATTGAGCTTGACCCCGCCGGCGACGTTGACAAAGATATCATGGCTTGCGAGCGACAGCCCGACCTTTTTTTCCAGAATTGCCACCAGCAGCGCGACGCGATTGTGGTCAATCCCGATGGAAGTGCGGCGTGCGGTGCCGTAGGGTGCGCTGGCCACCAGCGCCTGCAACTCCACCAGAATCGGCCTGCTCCCTTCCAGCGCCGGCAGCACCACGCTGCCGGAAGCATTTTCGGCGCGCTCCGCCAGAAAAATCTCCGACGGGTTCGAAACCTCGCGCAAGCCCGTGTCGACCATCTCAAACACCCCGATTTCGTTGGTAGAACCGAAACGATTCTTGACTGCGCGCAGAATCCGGTACGGATGGCTGGCATCGCCCTCAAAGTACAGCACTGTATCCACCATGTGTTCAAGAACCCGCGGCCCGGCGATACTCCCATCCTTGGTGACATGTCCGACAATAAAAGTCGGCACCCCGCTGCTCTTAGCCACCTGCATCAGCTGTCCGGCACATTCACGCACCTGGCTGACGCTGCCGGGGGCCGATTCCAGCGCGGCGGTAAAGATGGTCTGGATGGAATCGACGACCAAAAGTGCCGGTTTGAGCTTTTCCACCTGGCTGAAGATCTGCTCCAGGGAGTTTTCCGCCAGCAGGTAGAGCTCAGCGGCTTTAATCCCGAGGCGCTCGGCGCGCAGCTTTATCTGCAGTGCGGACTCCTCGGCGGTTACATACAGGACCCGCTGGGTGCGCGCCACATATCCCACCGCCTGCAGCAGCAGGGTTGACTTGCCGATACCTGGATCGCCGCCAATAAGGATAAAGGCGCCGGGGACGATCCCGCCACCAAGGACCCGATCCAGTTCGGCAATGCCGATCTGACGTCGCTGCTCATCCGCCGCCGCGATGGCACTGATCAGGACCGGCGCCGCCCCGGTGCTCACGCTCTTGCGCGCAGCGCCGCTCTTCTCCTGTGCATGCACCTCTTCGTGCAGGGTGTTCCACTGCTGACAGTCAGGGCAGCGCCCCAACCATTTCGGGCTCTGATACCCACACTGGGTGCAGGTATAGATGGTGCGAGTTTTGCGCTGGGCCATAGAATGTCATCTTCCCCATAAGTTTTAAAAATTTTAATCGCGGTCCCGATTTTAGAGGCGCGCGGCCGTGGTGTCAATTGGCGGATGCAGAATTTAGGCCAACTGAACAGGACAATGGTGCAGGCAATCGTGAGTTTTCGGGTCATAATTGGGGGGTTCTCTCAAGGGATAAAAAGGTGTACAATGGTCGGCTAACATCGAACATACATACACACACTGTCCAGGCGTTGTACCATCCCTTAGACTTTTTATATGGCTTTACATAGCAGTGCGCAGACTCCCGAAGGACACCTATGATGCTTGAACCCAGAATTATCCGGACCCTCGAAGAGATTGTCGGCACAGACAATGTCACCACTCACCCCACCGATATGCTGTGCTACTCATACGACGCCACCCAACAGAGTTTTCTCCCCGATGTGGTGGTCTTCCCCGCTGACACCGCGCAGATCAGCCTGATTGTCAAACTGGCGAATGTGGAAAATGTGCCGGTGTTTCCGCGTGGCGCCGGCAGCGGCTTCTCCGGCGGCAGCCTGCCCATCTCCGGAGGGATAGTGCTGGCGACCGCGCGCATGGATAAAATCCTCGAAATTGACGAAGAAAATCTGGTGGCGCGGGTGCAGCCCGGCGTAGTAACGGAACAGTTCCAGTTGGCGGTGGAAAAGCTCGGCCTGTTCTACCCCCCCGACCCGGCGTCCTTGAAATTCAGCACCCTGGGGGGCAATGCGGCGGAATGTGCCGGTGGGCCGCGCTGCGTCAAGTACGGGGTCACCAAGGACTACATCATCGGGCTGGAGGTGGTAACCCCGCAGGGCGATATCATCCGTACCGGCGGCGTCACCATGAAGGGGGTGGTCGGCTACGACCTGACCAAGCTCATGGTTGGCAGCGAGGGAACCCTGGGGATCATCACCGAGCTGATCATAAAGTTGCTCCCCCTGCCGGAAGCCAAGAAGACCATGCTCATCATGTTCGACTCCATCGACGGCGCAGCGCAGGCGGTTTCTGCCATTATCCGGGGGAAGATCATCCCTGCTACCCTCGAATTCATGGATGCAGCCACCCTTGAATGTGTGCGCAAGGGCACCGACCTTAAGATTCCCGCGGCGGCCAAAGCGGTGTTGATTGTCGAGGTGGACGGGGAAGCGCAGATGCTCGACCGCCAGACCAGCCGCATCTCTGAAATTGTGCAGCCCCTGGGAGTGGTGGAGACCCGCATCGCCGCAACTCCGGCACAGAGTGAGGAGTTGTGGAAAATGCGCCGCAGCGTTTCCGCCAGTCTGCGCAACGTCAACCCGGACAAGTTCAACGAAGATATCTGTGTCCCCCGCAGCAAGGTGCCCGACATGATCCGGCGTGTGGATGAGATCTCGCAGCGCTACGCAATCCCTATTGTCAACTTCGGCCACGCGGGCGACGGCAACATCCATGTCAACATCATGGTGGATGCCAAACAGGAGGGGCAACTCGAGAAGGCGCAAGCAGCCATCAAAGAGGTGTTCGCCGCCGCGCTCGAATTCGGGGGCACCATGAGTGGCGAACACGGCGTGGGCAATACCAAGGCGCCGTACCTCTCTATGGAGCTCGACCCGGCGGCGGTGGCATATATGCAGACCATCAAGCATGCGCTGGATCCGAAAAATATTCTCAACCCCGGCAAAATCCTGCTGGAACAACCCGTAGAACTGGACTGACAGCATGGGCAGACACAAAACCCTGGAAGATTTTCGTCCCCAGATCGACGCCTGCGTGAAGTGCGGCGCCTGCCAGGCGCAGTGTGCGGTGTACAAGTCCCTGAAACGTGAATCCACCGTAGCCAGGGGTAAAATTGCCATCGCCGCCGCCCTGCTCGACAAAAAGGGTCCGGTGGACGAGCGTTTTGTCCTCGACATGTCGCAGTGCCTGCTGTGTGGCTCGTGCCACGACAAATGCCCGAATCTGGTGCCGACAGATGAAATTGTGCTGGCAGCGCGGCGCGAAATCGCCGAGCGCAAAGGGTTAAGCACCTTCGGCAAGGTTTTGACCGGTGTCATCAAGCGCCCGAAGCTGATGGATGTGCTCGCCAAAGGTGGCGCCCGCATGGAGAAGCTCATCTTTCGCAAGGTGCCACAACACAGCGGCCTGCGCCTGCGGTTTCCGGTGCCGTTTATCGCGGCGGATCGCTATCTGCCCGAGATGACCCCCAAGCCCCTGCGCGAACGGGTGCCGGAGTATATCCCCGCGCAGCAGGACAATGAATCGAAACCCCTCAGCGCATTTTTTACCGGCTGCATGATCAACTATACCTATCCGCAGATCGGCGAAGCGCTGGTCAAGGTCTTCCGTTTTCTTGACCTCCCCCTGTGGATCCCGCCTGCCCAGGGGTGCTGCGGTCTCCCTGCCCACGCTGCCGGAGATGTTGCCACCGTGGACCAGCTGGCGGACGCCAACGTTACCGCCTTTGCGCAGCGCAAGGTCGATACGGTGATAACCGCGTGCGCCTCGTGTAACGCCGGGATCGGTAAATATTACCGCGCCATGGGGGATCAATACGCCGCCCTGGGCAAGCAGGCAGAAGATGTGCTGGTCTTTCTGGTGCGGATGGGGTTGGTGGAGAAACTCCAGGCCCTGCCCCGGGTGGAGAACCCAACCAGAGTTACCTATCATGATCCCTGCCATCTGCGGACCCAGGGGATAACCGCCGAACCACGCGCACTCCTCAAGGCGCTGCCCGGGGTGGAATTTGTCGAAATGGAGGGGGCGGAGCACTGCTGTGGGCTGGGAGGGACATTCTCTGTCTACCACTACGACACCAGCCGCACTATCGGCGCGCGCAAAGCCGATGGAATCAAGAGCAGCGGCGCCGAACTGGTTGCATCGGCATGTCCCGGCTGCATAATGCAGCTGCAAGACAGCATCAACCACGCCGGCCTGAATAAGCAGGCCTGCCATGTCCTGGAGCTGATAGCCCTGGATCTACCTTAAAAATCCCGCAATGGGCCACGCCCATACTTGCCATACTTAACTTCCAGCTACACAACCACAAGGAGAATCACCATGCTACGAATCCTTACCCTGACTCTGTTCTGCGCCTTTATCCTCATCTCCGCCATCCCGGCACTGGCCGTACCGCCGGGCCAAAGCCTGACCTTTGACAAGGCGGCGCTCGGGCCGGTTCAATTTGACGGCACCTTGCATAATAAGGCTGCCACCAAAGGCTGCGCCACCTGTCACAACCCCGACGCCTTCCCGCAGATGAAAAAAGGGGGCGCAACCATCACCATGGCGAAGATCTATGCCGGTGAGCAGTGTGGCGCCTGCCACAACGGCACCGACGCATTCGCGGCCCAGGGCAACTGTGCCCGGTGTCACAAGCGCTGATCAGGAGCACTGATCTCATCTAAACCCATTACCCAAAACAGGAAGCAGGTGGTATCCAGCCACCTGCTCCTTTTTCTTACGAAGGTTTTGAAAACGCAATGAGTACCAAAGTAAAAGCTCTCGGCATCTTCTCCGGCGGCCTCGATAGTACCCTGGCGGCGCTGCTGCTGCGCGCGCAGGGGATAGAGGTTTCCTGTGTCACCTTCGTCACCCCCTTCTTCAATGCAGAAAAAGCCACAGAGATGGCGGCATACTACAACCTGCCTCTGCAGATTCAGGACATCAGCACACCCCACCTGGCGATGCTGAAAAATCCACGTTACGGCTACGGGCGCAACATGAATCCCTGCATCGACTGTCATGCGCAGATGTTTGCCATGGCTGCTCGTATCATGGAACAAGAAGGTTATGCTTTTCTCTTTTCCGGCGAGGTGATCGGGCAGCGCCCTAAAAGTCAGAACCGCGCGGCCCTGCAGGCAGTGAACAAGGCTTCGGGATGTGGGGATAAAATCCTGCGCCCCTTAAGTGCAAAACACCTCCCCATAACCCGCATGGAAGAAGAGGGGCTGGTGGATCGGGAGCGCCTGGAGGAGCTTCAGGGACGTTCCCGCAAAGGACAGGCAGCGCTGGCTGAGCGCCTCGGGGTAGACAAATTCCCTTCCTCCGGCGGCGGATGCCTGCTGACAGAATCCTCCTTCTCCACCCGTCTGCGCTGTCTGCTTCAGGATCAGCCTGAATGTACCCCACGCGATGTGGAGCTCCTCAAACATGGGCGCGCGTTTCGTCTATCCGCAACCGCCATGCTGAGTCTGGGACGGAAAAAAACCAATAATGAGATGCTGCACACCCTTGCGGGGACAGAATTGCCCCTTATGCGCAATGAGAATTTTTCCGGCCCGAACGGAGTACTCTGTGGCACGCCGACCCAGGAAGACCTCACGTTGGCCGCCGCGCTGGTCGCCGCATACGGAAAAGGCAAGGACGAGGACAGGGTCACGGTCAGGATCGAAAACTGCGGCGCGCAGACCCAATTTCTACAGGTCGCCCCCTTGAGCCGAGAGCAAGCCATAACAATGCAGCTGTAACAAAAGAGTGGTTGAGCTTTCCCCGCGCAAACAGGACTTTCATGTTCAGCATGGGAAGCTGCAACATAGTGTCGCGCTCTTTTAATCCCTTTGCCTTCTTGCTCTTTGCACCCATCACCGCGTTCCACCTGCTTACATAGATAGACGCTATTAATTATGCCATCTTGACTGCTGTCAGATACCACGAGAGAAACTAAGCCACTTCTCATGGGAGCAGCGCTACAGAAAACAAAACTTTGCACGCTAACACAGTTCAACCACCATTCTCCAGTGCTTTCTTGACTTATGCGTAATTTTGTTGTAAATTATTGTTTTGACGCAATTCTTACAAATGTAATAGTGACGCATTTGTGCGCTAGAACAGGCAAAAGGATTGCAAAAATTGCGATACATCTATTTAGTGGGGAAATTATGGGGTTCAACATTGGAGACAGAGCGGTTTATCCGGCTCAGGGTGTGGGAATTATCGAGGCCATTGAAACCAAGGAATTTTCTGGAGAAAAGCATGATTTTTACGTGCTGCGCATCTGCGACAGCAACATGACCATCATGGTGCCAACTGGGAATGTCAAAAGCGTGGGGATGCGCAACCTGGTGGACAAGAAAAACCTTTCCCGCATTTATGATCTCTTCAATGATACAGAGGTGGGCGCCTCCAAAGGGCTGGCCTCATGGAGCAGACGCCAACGGGAATACACCGAAAAGATAAAAACCGGAGATCTGTATGAAGTAGCTCAGGTGCTGCGCGAACTATATGTTATTGCAGAAGGGAAAGCTCTTTCATACGGAGAGAAAAAGATGCTTGACCTGGCCCGGCGTCTGGTAATAAAAGAGATAGCATTTGCAGAAGGTGTGGATGAAGAAAAAGTGAGCCCGCGCGTGGAGATGACCTTTGCCTCCTGAGAAAAACGGCCCTGCGCACATTAATAAGCATTGTATGCAAAACGGCACCGTAAGTATTTACAGAATAAAATTCAATTGACCAGGTTGCGAGCCTGGTCTTTTTATTTTTGGTTTGGCCATGAAAACTACCGCCGAAACAGCAGCCGCAAAGCGTGACCATAAAGTCATTGCGCTAATCCCCGCAGCGGGGCTGGGGCAACGGATGGGTAGCACAACCCAGAAGCAGTATCTGAATCTGCGCGGACTCCCTATTCTAGTCCACTGTCTGCGAACCTTCGCCGCCCATCCGCAGATCGACGAAATAATTATCATAATCCCGGAAGAACAGATGGACTTCTGCCGCTGGGACATCGTCCACGCATACAACATCGACAAAGTCAGTGCGCTGGTGCGCGGGGGAGTTCAGCGCCAGGATTCTGTCCGCAACGGGGTGCGCGCGTGTCAGTGCAGTGCCGATGATATCATCCTTATCCATGACGGGGTACGTCCGCTGGTTGAACCTGAAACCATCACCGCCGTAATCCACGGCGTGCGCGCACACGATGCCTGCATCGTCGGCGTTCCCCTCAAGGACACCGTCAAAGTAGTGCAGGATGGTATTATCCACTCTACTCCGCAGCGCAGCGGACTCTGGGCGGCGCAGACACCACAGGGATTCAGATGCTGCCTCATTGCAACTGCGCACGAGCAGGCTCTGGCCAGGGGCTTCAGCGCAACCGATGACGCCTCGGTGCTTGAATGGTATGGGCATCCGGTGGCCGTGATTGAAGGCAGCTACGCAAATCTGAAGATCACCACTCCCGAAGATCTGGTGCTGGCTCAGGCGCTGCTGGAACAGAGGGAGCGAAAACAATGATCCGCATCGGCCATGGCTACGATGTACACCAGCTGGTGCCGGAGCGCGCCCTGATTCTGGGCGGGGTTACCATCCCCCACAGCCATGGCCTGCTTGGACACTCCGATGCGGACGTCCTCCTTCATGCTGTGTGCGATGCCATTCTCGGCGCCATGGCCCTTGGAGATCTGGGGCGCCATTTCCCCGATACCGCCGCACACTTCAAGGATATCGCCAGCACCGAACTCTTGCGCCGCGTGATTTCCCTTACCCACCTGAACGGCTATACAATCGGCAATCTTGATGCTACCATCATCGCCCAGAAACCACGCTTAGCTGACCATATCCCCGCTATGGTATCCACCATCGCCTCTGTGTGCCAGTGCAGCAGTGGACACATTAACGTAAAAGCCACCACCACTGAAAAGCTGGGCTTTACCGGCCGCCAGGAGGGCATCTCCGCCCACGCTGTGGTGTTGCTGACCCAAGCATAAACAACTTTCGCAATTAACTTAACTAAGGATATATCTGCACTATGAGCACAGAAGCCGCCGGCAAGGACTTTATCCGCCAGATTATTGCAACTGACGTTGGCGCCGGGAAAAACGCTGGCCAGGTAATCACCCGCTTTCCGCCTGAGCCCAACGGTTTTCTCCACATCGGCCATGCCAAGGCGATCTGTCTGAACTTCAATGTCGCACAGGAATTTGACGGGCGCTGTCATCTGCGTTTCGACGACACCAATCCGGTTAAGGAAGAAGCTCTCTACGCCGATGCTATTCGCCACGATGTAGCTTGGCTGGGTTTTACGTGGGGCGAGCATGAATTCTACGCCTCCGACTACTTTGAAGACCTCTACCAGATGGCGCTGAAGTTAATTGAAGCCGGTTTGGCATATGTAGATGATCTCAGCGGCGAACAGATCCGTGCACTGCGCGGTACCCTGACCGAGCCAGGCCAGAACAGCCCACACCGCGACCGCAGCGTGGCAGAAAATCTGGAGCTGTTTCAACGCATGCGCGCCGGCGAATTCGGCAATGGGGAAAGGGTGTTACGCGCCAAAATCGACATGAGCTCCCCTAACATGAATATGCGTGACCCGGTTATGTATCGCATTTTACATGCAGTGCATCACCGCACCGGGGATACATGGTGCATCTACCCCATGTACGACTTTGCCCACGGCCAGTCCGACGCGCTGGAGGGGATCACCCATTCTCTGTGCACCCTCGAATTTGCCGATCACCGCCCCCTGTACGACTGGTTTATCGAAAAGCTTGATCTGCATCAATCGCGGCAGTACGAGTATTCGCGCCTCAACCTGGGCTATACGGTGCTGAGCAAGCGCAAACTCCAAGAGTTGGTAACCAACGGAGCTGTCAGTGACTGGGATGACCCACGCATGCCGACGCTGGCCGGAATGCGGCGCCGCGGGTTCCCCCCGCAGGCGCTGCGCAACTTCTGCGCCCGCATCGGGATCAGCAAGAACGACAGCTGGATCGACATGAGTGTGCTGGAAGACTGCGTACGCGAAGAGTTAAACGAAAGCGCTCCACGTGCGATGTGCGTGCTCCGTCCTCTGAAGGTGGTTATTACCGATTACCCGGCAGACAAACAGGAGGAGTTCAGCGCCCCCAACCACCCACAGCAGCCAGAGATGGGGGAGCGCAGCATCCCGTTTACGCGCGAGCTGTTCATTGAGCAGGATGACTTTATGCTCGACCCACCGAAGAAGTTTTTCCGCCTCGGCCCTGGACGTGAGGTGCGCCTGCGTAACGGCTATGTAATCAAATGTGAAGAGGTGGTGTACAACGCAGATGGCACCATCAAGGAATTGCACTGCACCCACGATCCAGCCACCTTGGGCGCAGCTCCTGAGGGGAGAAAAGTCAAAGGGGTGATCCACTGGGTCAGTGCGCCCCACGCCGTGAAAGTCAGGGTGAACCTGTACGATCGCCTGTTTCAGGTTGAGACTCCTGGAGCGGGAGCACACGCAGAAAACTGGCTGGAAGATCTCAACCCGAACTCCATTGAAACCCTGGAGGATTGCCTGGCCGAGCCCTGTATCAGCAACGCAGCGCCCGCACAGGCATATCAGTTTGAGCGCTGTGGCTATTTCTGCCTCGATGCGCAGCAGAGTACCGCCCAGCTGCCAGTGTTTAATCGCACCGTCACCCTGCGCGACTCCTGGGCGAAGGTGAATAAGTAAAATTTATCTGCATTAAACGAAACACGCTACCCATACCAAGCCCCTGAACCACACACAAGGACTGATATTACCCCTATGAGTTTACGTCTCTACAACACCCTGACAGGCACCAAGGAAACCTTCACCCCGCTCCAGCCCGGCAAGGTGGGGATGTATGTGTGCGGCGTCACCGTGTATGACTACTGCCACATCGGCCATGCGCGCGCCAATATCGTGTTCGACATCATCTTCCGCTACCTGAAGTACAGTGGCTATGCGGTGACCTACGTGCGCAATTATACCGACGTGGACGACAAGATCATCCAGCGCGCTAACGAGCGCGGCATCAGCTCAGCCCAACTGGCACAGGAATTTATCCGGGCGTTCGATGAGGATATGGCCGCTCTGGGGTTGGAAAAACCCACCATCGAACCGAAGGCCACCGAACATATGGAGGAGATCATCCATCTGGTGCAGCGCTTGATCGATGCAGGGAAAGCCTATGCGGTGGATGGGGATGTATACTTTGCGGTGCGCAGCTTTGCCAACTATCTGAAGCTGAGCAAGCGCAACCTCGACGACATGCAGGCCGGGGCGCGCATCGCCCCCGGGGAAAAAAAGCGCGACCCCATGGACTTCTCTCTGTGGAAAGCGGCCAAGCCCGGTGAGCCTTCCTGGAGCTCGCCCTGGGGAGAGGGGCGTCCCGGCTGGCACATTGAGTGCTCGGCCATGTCGACCCGTTATCTGGGCGAATCGTTCGATATCCACGGCGGCGGCAAGGATCTCATCTTCCCTCATCACGAAAATGAGATCGCCCAGAGTGAGGGTGCCAGCGGAAAGCCCTTCGTCAAGTATTGGATTCACAACGGCTTTGTCAATGTGAATCAGGAGAAGATGAGCAAATCGCTGGGCAACTTCTTCACGATCCGCGATATTCTGCAGCAGTACGACCCCGAAGTGGTACGTTTCTTCATCCTTTTGGCGCACTATCGCTCTCCCATCGACTTCTCCGAGCAGAATCTCAAAGAAGCGCGTCATGGCCTGAGTCGTTTCTACGAAGGACTGCACGCGGCAGCCGAAGTGCTGAGCCAGTGCGATATCGACTCCAGCATAACCACCACCGAGGGCGAAGAGCTCACAGAGCGGTTCCGCACGGCGATGGATGATGACTTCAATACCGCACAGGCCATCGGCTTTTTGTTCGACGGGGTCCGCAACATGAACCGCCTGATGAGCGAAAAGAGATTCCGCAAGAAGGCGGATAAGATTGCCGCGGTACACAGTTTGCACCAGACCCTGCTCGAACTCGGCAGCGTCCTGGGGATCTTCGGCTCTGACCCTGTGACATGGCTGGAACAGCAGAAAATGGCGGCGCTGGCAGATATGGATATCAGCGCGGAGGAGATAGAGGACAAAATCGCCCAGCGCCTGCAGGCGCGCGCAGACAAAGACTTTGCCCGCTCCGACTCCATCCGTGCAGAACTGGAAGCAAGCGGTATCCTGCTGCTCGACAGTGCTGAAGGGACTGACTGGAGAATTAAATAGATTGCCAGGGGCGAAAAATTTTTCGCCCCTACCTCGATTCACCCGCTTCTCTTCCAGAAAGCTGAAATCGGCATCCTTGTGGGCCAGCTGTTTAAAATCCACATGACGACTGTCCTGATGACAGTGCCGCGATCGAATCTCTGCGCTGGGCCGGGGCCGTAGCCTGATACAACAGAGCTAGAGAAAAATTGCCGGAAAACCCTGGGGGGTGGATACCCACAGCTAAAAGCACCCCTTTGCTACAGACACTCCTCTAAATATTCCTTCAATACCAGGGCCTGATTGTGCTCCGTGTCGCGGGCGCCATAAACCAGAGTGAGGCGCTTCTGCTTAACCCCCTTCAGCAACTCTTTTCCTAACTGGCTTTCCTTTAACTCCGCAAGGTAGCGCTCCCTGAACTGTTCCCACTTCTGCGGGTCGTGGTCAAACCATTTGCGCAGCTCCGTCGAAGGGGCGATCTCCTTGTTCCACTCATCCAGAGCCAACTTCTGTTTGGATACGCCGCGCGGCCACAGGCGATCCACCAGCACCCGGTAGCCATCCTCCGGCGCAGGGCTTTCATATGCACGTTTTGTCTGAATCTGCATAGGTCCACCTCCCTGAGTAATCAGTCCTGCTGGGATTTATCTCTTTTCAGTTCCGCGATCTGCTGCCTGAGTTCCTTTTCTTTGTCCCACGCTTTGGTAACATCACGCAGGATGGAGGCCATCCCGATAATTTCGTTATCTTCATCCCGCATTATAATCATGGAAAAGGCGCAGGAAATCTGACTGCCATCCTTGCGCAGGGCCGGAACCGAAAGCAGCTCGTATTTGCCGTAGCGGATTTCTCCTGTCGCGATGGCCCGGTAGTATCCTTCCCAGTGCCGCTCCCGCAGGCGGGGCGGAATAATAATATTGAGGGACTGCCCCATGGCTTCCGCGTGGCTAAAACCAAAGACATGTTCTGCCCCCTCGTTCCAGAGGTGGATATTCCCTTCGCGGTCCGAAAAAAGAATGGCATCTGGAGCAGTGTCAATGATCTGCATATATTCTCTGCACGTAAGCTTCATGGTCATATGTTCCTCCCTGGAATGAAAATTGCTCAGGATGGGTACTGCTACCCCAACCTGAAAATATATTGCGCGTTAAGTGCACCCCGTTTTGGATTTGCTGAAGTATACCAAAGATGAAGAGAAAGTCTGCCATCGGAAAATTCGCCCAATAACCCTGCTCCCGGTTGCGTAAAAAATACGCATATGCTCATATATGTTCATTGCCTGAGCATAAAGTCGAGGGTGTACCCACGGACACCGGCTACACAGCCTGAACACAACTTTACCCTCAATTCAAAGGAGAAAGCTGCATGGAAATAAAAATAATTTACTGTGCCCCCTGAGGACATCAACCCAGAGCGGCGAGTCTCGCCGCAGATTTGAGCGCAAAACTGGGTGATGCAACGGTTGAAATCGAAGCAGGTACGCAAAAAAGTGAATTCGCCGTATTCGTTGACGGCGAACAGATATTTTCGCGCCTGGAGCAGCGCCGCTTTCCAGAGCTGGCTGAATTGGTACAACATTTCACTGCATAGGCTTCATCTGTGTGCGTATTCCTGTTTAATAGAAAAGCAGAGATGATTAATATGGATCTATCCCTTGCCCGCCGTTTCTTTCTACTGTAAAAAATATAGGGGTAACACTTCTGCTCTACCGTTCGGATGTTGCCAAAAGGTGCAAGTACGTTATGGTTGAGACGAAAACAGTGGCACCTGCCCTTGTATATCAACGCAAAGGGTTGCGATGTCCACCTATCCACTTCATCACAGGGAGGATCAATTATGGCCAGAATAGTATGGGTAGATAAGGATGACTGTATAAGCTGCGGCTTGTGCGTGGATAATCTGCCGGATGTTTTTCAGTACGATGACGATGGCAAAGCCGAGGCATACAACAGCGCTGGAGCCAGTGAAGAGGAGATTCAGAGCGAAGCCATAGATGTGTGCCCATCGGAGTGTATCCACTGGAAGGAGTGATTCAAACCACACAACCAGATGAAACAAAGCGGGTGCTTTTAAGCACCCGCTTTGTTGTTCTCACCCCTGCCTAGTTGTGCAAGTTACGCATCGTTTTAGCCAGAGATTTGATTTCCCCTAAATCTTCGGTCATCATATTCCAGCCATACCAGTAGGCATAGTCCGGATTTACATGGAAGAATGCCTGATAGGCGCGCATCCGGTGTTTCATGAACATGCGCACCAGTATCTGGTCGATATAGGACAACTCATCGAAATTTTCATCCCAATTGGCTCCGTTGGTGTGCATGAAGGTCAGCAGGAACGGATAGTTGTGCGGATAGCCTGCCGGTTTCTGAATGATTTCATCTTTGTACAGCGCTGCGACGGTTTCGATAGCATCTGCCATCAAACGGTCGGCTTTGGTCAGAATGGCGTCACCCATATCGAGCTGCTCTTTGGCGTATTGGCGTGAATGGCACTGGGTGCAGGTGTCGAGCATCTTATTGCGCTCTTTTTCCCAGGAAACCTGATCTAGCCTTGCCATATCGTATTTTTTGACCGCATCCAGAATAGCGGTGGGCTCGCCAGTTTCTGGATTGAGAATACCAAGAGCCTTGAGGATGGTTACACGGTCAGCGGCGGCCTGCGGATCTTCCGGCAGGGGCAGGCGTACCCCAAGGAAGCCCCAGGCAGTGTGATTTTCGTGGGTGCCGTCAGGCAGATGACAGGTCTGACAGGTAGGGGCGGCAGCTTTTTCCGGCAGATCACCACTCTTTTTGGTAAAATAACGCATGCCATGCTTGGAGCTGGACCACATCTCCCATTGGGGATGGTCATAGCCCATATGACACGTCTGGCAGGCTTGGGGGTTCTGCGCTTCCTTCAGGGAAAATGCATGACGGGTATGACATTCATCACAGGAATTGTTCTGGTAGCGATACCCTTTCGCCAACTGCTCGGCTCTTTGCGCTTCAGTCTTAATTCCCATGTTATGGCACCCACCACAGCCACGTCCCCCTTCGATCAACTCATCAGGCGCCAAGTGGGTAGCCGGGATGGCATTGAGCACCGACCACCCGTGGTTGTGTTTGCCCTTGGCGAATTCGGTAAACTGTTTCCGATGGCACTGGGCACATTTCTTCTCATTGGGCAGGAGGGCTTTCTGGTAGTCCTCTGCGCTCTTGTGGGCATTGCCGTGGCACACATCACAGGTTACCCCCACCTGCGCGTGCCTGCTGGCTTCCCAATCCATAACCTGCCCCGGCGAATTCTCACTGTGACAGTCGATACAACCATTGTTGGCCAGCGCTAACCCCGCGTTAAGGATAAACCCCACGCCGGCGAGCCACATTAACAGTAACGTCTTCTTCATCTTGTTGCCTCCTTTATGCTGCTGAACCTGATGAAGCCCATCCACCATGAATGCCGCAATGGATGGGCCATTCCGCCTCTTTACTTAAAAACGGCGCCAGATTGCACAAGGAGCACTCCCCGCATACCAGGTGGTCTGCTACTGTGCATTGCTATGTGAATCAGTCTTCACATTCACCCTCTAACTATACATTTCGAGCGGTTTTTTTCAAGAAAAGGGGAGAAACCTTTTGGTCTTTTTGATCTGAATCATATTTTGTCCTTGGTATTTCTGTCAGAATGGGTCCTAAGCTCACAGAGACCTGCAGCCATAGAGACCTGCAGAAATCGAAGCATCCCCCAAACCACGAGCCACAAGGAGCTAATACAATGGATAAAGCCCAGCTACCCGAATATTTCAAAACCACGACCGGTACTTCTGTCCTGTCCACCTGCGACGGTGATGGGCAGGTTAACTCTGCAGTATATGCGCGCCCGCGCTTCTTTGCCGACGGGCGTATCGGTTTTATAATGCTGGATCAGCTCAGCCACGCTAATTTGCAGAGCAACCCGCGCGCGGCGTATCTGTTTATTGAAGAGGGAAAAGGTTACGCAGGGGTACGCCTGCACCTTAAAAAAGTTGCAGAAGAGCGCAACACCGAACGCGTAAAGGAGTGTCTGGAAGAGCGCGGCAAAGGCAAATTTTTTAACCAGACCTGCTACCTGGTATTTTTCGAGATTGAACGGATTCTCCCTCTGGTTACCAAGCCAAAGTAACTTGGCGCTTTCTGGCAGCAGCGCCCGCAGCCTGGGCAGGACGGCTGCCAGCTCTCCATGTTGCAATACTGCATAAAATATTGTTGACAGCCTCCATCTGCTTGGCTATATTGCCAAGCAGATGGAGGATCTGTATGGCCTACGCTGAAAAACATTATGTCGCCCGCGCGCACATTATCAAAGCCATTGCACATCCGGTGCGCCTGTTCTTTGTCGAAGAACTTGCACGCCAGGAGCGCTGTGTGCGCGAGCTGACCGAGATGGTTGGATTCGATATTTCCACCGTATCGAAACATCTGCGCGTCCTTAAACATGCCGGAATCGTTATAGACGACAAGCGTGGCAACCAGGTTTTTTATCAACTGCGCACCCCCTGCATCCTGAACTTTATGGGGTGCATCGAAGGGGTCATCAACGGCGAAACCGCAACCACGAACTGCGCCTGCTGAAAAAACTCTAAAGGGTCTTTTGCAGGCGTTTTTTCTTACCCGTTCATTTGGCTGTATGGCCAAATAGAAAAAGGAAACTTAGATGGACTGGAAAGCAGAATGGAAACCTCTTTTCTGGATTATTGCCGTCTTTACTGCATGTTTTTTTCTCCCGGTGGAAGCACCGCGCGTCCAGAGTGCTGTTATTGAATCACTTTATCTGGTCAAGTGGTACGCGCAGGAACATGTACTCCTCTGCCTGGTTCCAGCCTTTTTTATTGCCGGAGCGGTGGCGGTCTTCGTCAGTCAGGCGGCGGTGATGAAGTACCTGGGGCCCAAGGCAAACAAGTTCCTCGCCTATGGGGTGGCCTCGGTCTCCGGCACCATCCTCGCGGTCTGTTCCTGCACCATCCTTCCCCTCTTCGCCGGGATCTACCGGATGGGTGCAGGCCTTGGACCTGCGTGTGCCTTTCTGTACTCGGGGCCTGCGATCAACATTCTGGCCATTGTATTGACGGCGCGCATTCTCGGCCTCGAAATGGGGATCGCCCGCGCCGTTGGCGCAATTTTGTTTGCCGTTATCATCGGACTGGCCATGCACTTCTTCTTCCGGCACGAAGAAGCCGAAAAAGCGGCGGCGGCTCCGGCGCTGGGCGAAGAGGAGGGGGGTCGACCCCTGTGGCAGACGGCACTCTACTTTGCCAGCATGGTCGGCATCCTGGTCTTCGCCAACTGGGGCAAGCCCGACCAGCCGACCGGGTTATGGCATGCACTCTACGCCGCCAAATGGTGGATCACCGGCGGGTTCTCCCTTGCACTGGGGCTGATGCTTGCCACTTGGTTTGAACTCGGGCTTCCGCGCATTGCGCTCGCCGCCATCCCTGCGCTGCTGAGCGCAGTTATTCTGCCGCAATACCCGGAACTCGCTTTTACCTTTGGTGTGGTGGCCCTGTCGGTTCTCAGCAATTTAAAAAGCACCCGCGATGGCGAAATGGGCGCCTGGTTCAGCGAAAGCTGGGATTTTGCCAAAACAATCCTGCCGCTGCTGCTGCTCGGCGTGCTGATCGCCGGAGTCCTGCTGGGGCGGCCGGGGCATGAGGGGCTGATCCCGTCGCAGTGGGTCGCATCTCTGGTCGGCGGCAACTCTGTGTCTGCCAACCTGTTCGCTTCGGTTTTTGGTGCCTTCATGTACTTCGCCACCCTCACCGAGGTGCCTATCCTGCAGGGGCTGCTTGGCGCAGGAATGGGGAAAGGTCCGGCGCTGGCGCTGCTGTTGGCCGGACCAGCCCTGAGCCTGCCGAACATGCTGGTGATCCGCAGCGTCATGGGCACTAAAAAAACCGGCGTCTTTGTCCTGCTGGTGGTGGTAATGTCCACCAGTAGTGGTCTGATCTATGGAACACTTTTTTAACTCAAAGGAGAACTACCATGAAGAAAATTCAGATTCTCGGCACTGGCTGTCCTAAATGTGAAAAACTTGCTGGAAACGCAAAAAAGGCAGCTGACAATCTCGGGCTCGATTATGAAATAGAAAAGGTCACAGAGCTTAGCCAGATCATGGAATTTGGGGTGATGTCCACCCCCGCTTTGGCGGTGGATGGCAAGGTGTTGGTGGTCGGGAAGGTGGCGAGCCCTGCTGAACTTGAGAAACTGCTGGGGTGAAGTGATGAGATTATTAACGACTAGTTGCGCTCTATTTCTGCTGTGCCTGACAACCAACCTCTTCGCCGCTGACCTGCCGAAACTGGTTGACGTCGGCGCTGACAAATGTATCCCCTGCATCAAGATGGCCCCGATCCTTGATGCGTTGCGCGCCGATTATGCCGGACAGCTGGAGGTTGAGTTCGTCGATGTCTGGAAACACAAAGAGAAGGCCTCTGCCTATGGGGTGCGGATGATCCCTACGCAGATATTTTATGCTGCGGATGGCACTGAACTTTACCGTCATACCGGCTTTTATGGGCGCGCGGAGATCCTCAACAAGTGGGATGAACTCGGCTACCCCTTCGAGCAAAAAAACTGATGCTTGCGCAGCTGATGTCCAACTTGAGCCAGGCGGTGTATGCCGCCCCGGCTGTTGCGTTGGCAGCCGCGGCAGGTTGGGGGGTTCTGAGCATCCTGCTTTCCCCCTGCCATCTGGCGAGCATCCCGCTGATTGTCGGGTTTATTGACGGGCAGGGGCGCATGAGCACGTGGCGGGCTTTTGCCATCTCAAACCTGTTCGCGGTCGGCATTTTGCTCTCCATTGCCCTGATCGGCCTGTTGACTGCGCTGGCCGGGCGGATGCTGGGCGATCTCGGCCCCTGGGGCAACTGGCTGGTCGCAGGGATCTTTTTTCTCTTCGGTCTGCATCTGTGGGGGCTCATCCCCATGCCCTGGTCAGGCCCGGGGCAGATCGGCATGCAGCGCAAGGGGCTGCTCGCCGCCCTTATCCTGGGGCTGGTTTTCGGCATCGCGCTCGGACCCTGCACCTTTGCGTATATGGGCCCGGTGCTGGGCGTCGCCTTTACCGAAGCGAGCACCAATCTGGTCTTCGCCGCCTCCCTGTTGCTCGCCTACGGTCTCGGCCACTGCGCGGTGATTGTCTTTGCTGGCACCTTTACCGAAAAAATCCAGCGCTATCTGAACTGGAGTGAAGGTTCCAGGGGGACGCTTTGGCTCAAACGGATCTGCGGCCTGCTGGTTATGGCTGGTGGGGCCTGGTTACTCTACACTGCGGGCTGAGACCCGCCCCCGGCCAAACGACTTATCCTCAGAGATCAGGCCGCTGCGCTTTAAAAAACCTTCTTACCTGGTTCCCATGTTCCGCATGGGAACCTCCCTTCGGGCTATGTCTTCCCCTCCCTTGCCCTGCCCTGCTGATAGCCGCGCAACGCTGGCCCGGCATAAATATAAATCAACGGACTGAACCTCGGGCAACTCGGAACAAAAATGGGCCGTATCCCAAAGAAGTCAGGCGATTGACTAAGTGGCCGGCGCAAACCATGGCAGATCAAACATCCGCGAAAAGCATAGATAGTCAAGGATCTCTTTCTAACGCGAATTACTGGGGTGGCGCCGTCTGGATTTTCAACGCTTCACACGGAAAGTTCCGGTTATTGTGAATTGCAGGATAACTTTCGAAACTTTGATTTTAAGCATAGCTCGCGAGCGCCTGCAGAATCAGCGGCGATTCCAGGAAAAGGTGGCGCTGGAGCGTGATGCATCAGCTTCATTGAGACGCTGACAATTTTGTTGCCATGTGATGCCGATAGCCAACTATTTCTTTGCGCAAGGTAGAGAGCATGGTGATTTTTGCGTCAACCATATCGATATGGTGATCGAGCATTCTTATCAGTTCAGGGATCAACTCATCCGTCTTCTTTGCATCTCCGTAAATCTTATACAAGTCCTGCATTTCCTTGATAGTGAGCCCCAGCTCCTTAAGCCTCAGGATGAACTTGATCCTGCGGACCATATACGGCGTATAGCCACGATTTGAACGATCCTGCCGTTCCACGGACTCAATTATCTGCATCTCTTCCCAGTAACGCAAAGTCCTGGTCGAAATTCCAAGTTCGTTACAGAGTTCGCCGATAGGCACAATCTCGCCAGCGTTCTGACTGCTGTTGTCCACAATATCCTCCGTTCGGCCCAAAAAAGAGCCCGAGTATCGATAAATAGGGGTTTATTGCACTTCTCCACCCCCTGATTTACTTGGCTTTTTTTTCTTTGCATGGGGCGTTTTTGCCGCCAATCCAGATCACCAGGGCCGACCTGGACTCACAAGCCACCATAACCGTTACATTATAACGTTTACGTGAATATGTGAATATAATTAATTTACGCTTCCAGCAAAAGCAAAGAACATAACGAGGTTTTACTAAAAAAGTACTGAAAAACAGCCAGTTGTCTACAGATACCTTTATGCTACCCTCTTGAAAAAGAAATAGTGTTGAATTTTCAATTGACATGTACGTAAACGATATATAAAAATATGCCCAAGAGCGAGGGTAGACATCAAGGCTTTGGAGTGTGTAGTTGGTTCAGTAAAGTGAAATTCCGACTTTGGTGGTGCGCCTGCACCCCTGATTCGGTTCATATCCTGAGATCAAGCGGGCAAAGGAGCTGTTATGTTAAAAGTAGCGCGGGGCGGAGATGAAGGGATCAGCCTTCTCTATAATCTGAGTAAAGAAGAACTGGTTAGAATCATCGTCGATGACGCCAAGAATTGGTTGGCGCACGATGGACTCTGGTTTCAGGCGATTGAGCGCCGCTACGGGATGGGGGCGGCAGTGGATGCCGACATCGAAGCATGGCGTTACTTCACCGTTATCGAAGCCAAGCGGATCATGGCACGCCTGGGGATGCAACCAGGGGGCGGGATTGGTGCCCTGGCGGAATGCCTTAAGCAGCGCTTTTATGCCCGGATCAATCTGCAGGAATGTATAGAGGTTACTGCCAACAGAATGGTGTTCCGCATGCTGGATTGCCGTGTTCAATCGGCCCGCAAACGCAAGGGGTTGCCGGATCATCCCTGCAAATCGGTCGGGATTGTCGAATATGGCGAATTTGCCAAAACTATCGACCCACGCATCACGACCCGCTGTATTGCGTGCCCGCCCGATCCGCATCCGGAAGATTTCTGCTGTGCCTGGGAATTTATCCTGCAGGACTGACTTGAAAATTATGGGGGAGGCGATAATGTACGAAGAGATACCTGTATACAAGAGCAAACATAAGTTACGCTTTGTGACGGCGACCAGCCTGTTTGACGGTCACGATGTTTCCATAAATATCGTCCGCAGGCTTCTACAGGCCTCCGGGGCAGAGGTGATCCATCTGGGACATAACCGTTCCGTGGATGAGATCGTCACGGCGGCCATCCAGGAAGATGCGCACGGCATCAATATCAGCTGCTACCAGGGTGGTCATGTCGAATTTTTCAACTACACCATGGATCTACTGCGGGAGCGGGGGGCCGGACATATCAAGGTGTTTGGTGGTGGTGGTGGCGTCATTATCCCTGAAGAGATCAAGGTTATCGAAGGGTATGGTGTGACCAGGATTTTCTCCCCGGAAGATGGCCGAAAAATGGGCTTGCAGGGGATGGTCAACTTCATGCTGGAGCAGTGCGATTTCAGCCTGGAGCGCGATCCGGACGAAGAGTTGCAAAAGCTGCAGCAGCAGGACATCCGCGCCATCAACACGATTATTACCCTGGCGGAAGATTCGGTGCAGCGCGGCAGCGAATCCGGGTACGCTAAGCTGCGCGCACAGGTGAAGGCGATGGCCATACCGGTGCCGGTGGTGGGGATAACCGGAACCGGCGGAGCCGGCAAGAGTTCATTGTGCGACGAACTGGTGTTGCGCTTCGTGCGGGATTTCCCGGAAAAAAGCGTCGCCATCCTCGCCGTTGACCCGTCACGTCAGCGCACCGGTGGGGCGCTGCTGGGGGACCGGATCCGGATGAATTCCATTGCTGGCAAGCGGGTCTATATGCGCTCGCTTGCCACGCGGGATTCCCGTTCAGAATTGTCGCTGGCCATTCAGGATGCGTTGGATGTGGTGCGGGCCTCGGGCTTTGACCTGGTGATCGTCGAGACCTCGGGGATTGGCCAGGGGGATGCTTCCGTCGTCCCCATCTGTGATCTCTCCCTGTATGTAATGACCTCTGAATTTGGCGCTCCGACCCAGCTGGAGAAGATCGACATGCTTGACTTCGCCGACCTGGTGGTGATCAACAAATACGAGCGTAAAGGCTCCGAGGATGCCCTGCGCAACGTCAAAAAACAGGTTCGGCGCAACCGGTCGCTGTTCGATGTACTGGACGAGCAGATCCCGGTCTATGGCACCATCGCCTCCCAGTTCAACGACCCCGGCACCTCGGTGCTCTACCTGGCAATGCTGGAGAAGCTCAATGAGAAAAATGAACGCGACTGGCAGTCGCGCCTGAAAATCAGTGAACGGGACAGCCTGAGCAAAACGGTTATTTCCGCCGACCGGATTCATTACCTGGGTGAGATCGCGCAAACCCTGCGTGGGTACCGTAAAAAGGTGCTGCAGCAGAGTGACATGGCCCGCTCGCTGCACCAGCTGCAGGCGGCTGTTGGCATGCTGCCACCAGAATCTCCGGCGGCCGATGAAATCACCGGGCTGATCAAGGACTATGAGGCCAAACTCCAAGATGAACCGCGCCAGCTCCTCAGCTGCTGGGAGGAATTGAAACAGGCCTATCGCCAGGATACCCTGGTGACTAAGGTCCGCGACAAGGAAATCCGTACCGAGTTATTCAGCAGCAGCCTGTCCGGGACCCGCATCCCCCGGGTTTGCCTGCCGCCCTATACAGATCATGGGGACCTGCTCCGCTGGCTGATGCTTGAAAATCTGCCGGGCTTTTTCCCCTACACCGCGGGGGTCTTCCCGTTCAAGCGCGCCGAAGAAGATCCGAAACGACAATTCGCCGGAGAGGGGAGCCCGGAACGGACCAACCGGCGCTTCCACTATCTGTGCCAGGACGATGGCGCCAAGCGGCTTTCCACCGCCTTTGACAGCGTCACCCTGTATGGCGCCGACCCAGACTATCCACCGGACATCTACGGCAAGGTCGGTGAAAGCGGAGTCTCCATCTGTACCATTGAGGATATGGGGAAGCTCTTCGCCGGGTTCGATCTGTGCGTGCCATCTACCAGCGTCTCCATGACCATCAACGGTCCGGCGCCGGCCATGCTGGCCATGTTTTTCAATGTCGCCATTGAGCAGCAGGTAGCGCGCTTTGCCGCGCAGCACGGCCGCACGCCCGCTGTGGACGAATATCAGCATATCAAAGGCGACACTCTGCAAAATATCCGCGGCACAGTGCAGGCCGACATCCTCAAAGAAGATCAAGGCCAGAACACCTGCCTCTTCTCCATCGACTTTGCCCTCAAGATGATGGGAGACATGCAGGAGTATTTTGTCGAACAGAAGGTGCGTAACTATTATTCAGTCTCCATCAGTGGCTACCATATCGCCGAGGCTGGTGCCAACCCGATCACCCAGCTGGCCCTGACCCTGGCAAACGGCTTCACCTACGTGGAATATTATCTTTCGCGCGGCATGCACATTGATGATTTCGTCCCGAACCTCTCGTTCTTCTTCAGCAACGGCCTCGACCCGGAATATGCAGTAATCGGCCGGGTCGCGCGGCGTATCTGGGCCGTTGCGCTGCGGGACAAGTACGGCGCCAGCGCGCGCAGCCAGAAGCTGAAGTATCATATTCAGACCTCGGGTCGTTCCCTGCACGCCCAGGAGATGAGTTTCAACGATATCCGTACCACCCTGCAGGCCCTGCTCGCCATCTACGACAACTGCAACTCGTTGCATACCAATGCCTACGACGAGGCGGTCACCACCCCGACGGAAGAGTCGGTGCGCCGGGCCATGGCGATTCAGATGATCATTACCAAGGAGTTCGGACTGACCAAAAACGAAAATCCGCTGCAGGGGTCTTTCATCATTGAGGAGCTGACCGATCTGGTGGAAGAGGCTGTGCTGCTGGAGTTCGAACGGCTGGATCATCGCGGTGGCGTGCTGGGGGCTATGGAGACCCAGTATCAGCGCAGTAAAATCCAGGACGAATCGATGCACTATGAACACCTGAAACACCATGTTCAACTGCCGATTGTCGGGGTTAACACCTTTATCAATCCCCGCGCCGACCAGGAAGGATATGTAATCCCCGGCGAATTAGCTCGCGCCACTGCGGAAGAGAAGGAGCAGCAGATCACCAATTTGCGAGCATTTCAGGAGATACATAAGGACAAAGCGCCGCAGGCGTTGGAGCGTCTGAAGGAGGTGGCCATTGCCGGAGAAAATGTTTTTGCCGAGATGATGGAAACGGTCAAGTACGCCTCGCTGGGGCAGATTACCCAGGCGTTGTTTGAGGCAGGCGGGCGTTACCGCCGAAATATGTAGGCAACATCAGTGACAACCCCGGCGAGCCAGATGGCCGTCGGCCAGCGAAGGAGAATATCATGGACATTTTTCAGGTCATTCAAGAGCGACGCAGCATCAGAAAATATACCGATACGCCAGTGGAGCAGGAGAAAATTGAGCAGATTCTGGATGCGGCACGCCTGGCGCCCTCCTGGAAAAACATGCAGTGCTGGAGGTTTCTAGTGATCCGTGATCCTGCCGAGCGGGCCGCTTTGTCGGACACTTTCCCCGCTGACAACCCAGGTAAAAAGGCCATTGCAACGGCGCCAGTGGCGATCCTGGTGTGTGCCGATCCGCAGCAATCCGGTGTTGAAAACGGGATCGCCTATTACATTGCCGACGCGGCCATCGCCTTTGAACATCTCTGTCTGAGTGCCCATGCCCTGGGCCTCGGCACCTGCTGGATGGGTTGGTACGACGAGGCCGCGATCAAACATCACTTCAAGATTCCCGCGTCGCTCCGGGTGGTGGGCGTTACCCCTCTGGGTTATCCAGATCAGAAACCGAAAGCCCGCCCCCGCAAGGAGCTGGCGGAAATCGCATTTTTTGATGCCTGGCCAGATTGAAGGGCTATCACAAGGAGATCAACTATGCTTGCCTTGACTGAAATCCAGCAACGGATTGCCGCTATGCAGCAGCGGCTTCCCGGATGCTGGCAGCTACGGGGTGGCATTAAATTCACCAACATTCCGGCTGCGACAACCTATCTCTATGAGCCTGCCGAGCTTAACGAATTGTAGCGAAAGAAAAGCAGGCTCCTGGCCTTCCCCAGTTCGCATGGAGGCCTGCCTCCATGCGAACAAACCCCTCTGTTTGGTTTTTTAATCTTGGCAGAATCAATAACGTTTTGGCGAAGCTATAGAATAGCGTTATATTTTCAATTGACATGCACGTAAACGATAGTTACTATCTGCTTAACTCTTTCAGGAGGTTTATAAAATGGACTCAGAGGTTTTTGTCGTAGAGGCGAAGAGAACACCATTTGGCTCCTTGGGCGGCTCCCTTTCGGATGTTCCAGCCGCAGCCTTGGGTACCGCTGCCATAAAGGGCGTGCTGGAGAGCGTGGCGCTGGCGCCTGAAGCGGTTGATGAAGTCATTGTCGGCCAGGTTCTTTCCGGTGGCTGTGGTCAGGCCCCGGCCAGACAGGCCATGCGTGGTGCCGGCATTCCGGACGGCGTTCCTGCCTTGACCATCAATAAGGTCTGCGGCAGCGGGTTGAAGGCGGTCATGCTGGCGGCCGACTCCATCCGGCTGAAGGAGTCCAGCCTAGTGGTTGCCGGCGGGATGGAGAGTATGTCCCTGGCCCCCTATTTTCTGAAAAAAGCCCGCACCGGTTACCGGATGGGGAACGCTGAACTCCTGGATATGATGATTCACGATGGTCTCTCCGACCCCTATACCGGGCGGCATATGGGGGATATCGGCGAAGCGAGTGTCGAACGCAACGGCCTGACCCGCCAAGAGCAGGACGAGATGGCATTGCGCTCCTACCGCCTGGCGCAGGCCGCAGTTGATGGCGGGCTGTTTGCGGACGAAATCGTGCCGGTGATCAAAAAGGTCCGGGGGGCGGATATTTCTGTCGTGAGCGACGAAGAGCCGTTCAAGGTTGACTTTGACAGACTTCGCACCTTGAAGCCGGTCTTTAAAAAAGACGGAACCATTACCGCAGGTAATGCATCATCGATCAGTGACGGGGCGGGCATGTTGTTGCTGGCCGATGCGGCCGCCCTGAAACAGCACTCCCTGACCCCGAAGGCCCGCATTGTAGCCCAGGCCACCAGCAGCAGGCACCCCGACGAGTTTCCCGAGGCTCCGATCGATGCCATTGCCAAGGTCTGTGCACGAGCCGGGCTGGGATTGGCCGATATCGATCTCTTTGAAATAAACGAGGCTTTTGCCTCGGTCACGCTGCTGGCAATCAAGGCCCACAATATTCCCCTGGATAAAGTCAACGTCAACGGCGGCGCCTGTGCAATCGGCCACCCGATCGGTGCCAGCGGAGCACGCCTGGCCGCAACCGTGATCCGGGAACTGAACCATCGACAACAACGCTACGGCCTGGCGACCCTCTGCATCGGCGGGGGTGAAGCGGTGGCCGTCATCTTTGAACGTATCTAGAACGTATCTAGGAGGAGCACTCGTGATTACTTCTGTAGGGGTACTCGGAGCAGGTCAGATGGGCAATGGTATCGCCCATGTATTTGCGCAGTTCGGTTATCAGGTCATGTTGTTTGATATCGCCCAGAATCAACTTGAAAAGGCGGTGGCAACGATCCGGCAAAACTTGGAGCGGCAGGTCAAAAAAAGGGTCATCCCGGAGAGCCTGGGCGCTGAAACCCTGGGGCGGATTACCCCAACGCTAGCGATGGAAGGGCTTGCCCAGGTCGATTTTGCCGTTGAGGCGGTCACCGAAGACGAAACCCTCAAACTGGAGATCTTCCGCAAGCTGGATGCCATCGCCAAACCGGAGGCGTTACTGGCTTCCAACACCTCCTCAATCCCCATTACCAAGATCGCTGCGGCTACTGGCCGCCCCGATAAGGTGATCGGCATGCACTTTATGAATCCGGTGCCGGTTATGCAGTTGGTTGAAATCATTCGCGGCCATGCCACCAGTGACGAAACCTTTGCGGTGACGGCCGAACTGCTGCAGAAGCTGGAGAAAGAGATGGCCGTCTCCCAGGATTACCCGGGCTTTATCGTCAACCGCGTGCTGATCCCGATGATCAATGAGGCGATCTTTGCCCTGTATGAGGGGATCGCCACCGCCGAGGATATCGACAAAGGGATGAAGCTGGGGACCAACCAGCCCATGGGACCACTGGCGCTGGCCGATTTCATCGGTCTCGACACGGTGCTGGCCATTGCCAATGTCCTTTACGCTGGCTTCAAGGATTCCAAGTACCGCCCCTGCCCGCTGTTGGTCAAAATGGTTAATGCCGGTTACATGGGGAAAAAATCGGGTCACGGCTTCTACTCTTACCAGTAAAGGAATAGGCCATGGACTTCAGTCTGTTACTGATAGAAAAGCAGAACGGCATCGCCCAACTGACCATCAACAGCCCCCAGACGCTGAATGCGCTGAACAGTGCGCTGTTAAGTCAGCTCGAATGTGCCCTGTATGAACTGGACCGGGATGAGAAGGTCAAGGCCGTGGTGCTTACTGGTGCCGGTGAGAAGGCTTTTGTGGCCGGCGCCGACATCAAGGAGATGGCGCCGATGAACGCCTTTGCCGGGCATCAGTTCGCCCTGGCGGGCCAGCGGGTCATGCTGTTGATCGAAAAGATGAAGAAACCGGTAATTGCCGCAGTCAACGGCTATGCCTTAGGCGGCGGCCTCGAGCTGGCCCTGGCCTGCGATTTCATCTACGCCTCGAACAAAGCCAAACTGGGCTTTCCGGAAGTCACCCTGGGCATTATGCCCGGTTTCGGTGGCACGCAAAATCTGGCGCGCAGGATCGGTTCCGCCAAGGCCAACGAACTGATCTTTACCGGCAAGATGCTCGATGCGGCCAAGGGTTGTGCCTGGGGGATCGTCAACGAGGTATTTGCACCAGAAGAGCTCTTGCCCAAGGCGCTGGAAACCGCGGCAGCCATCACCGCTGTCGGTACGCTGGGAGTCGCTTACGCCAAAAACGCGATCGCCACCGGGCTCAATATGAGTAAAGAGGATGGTTTCCGTTATGAGGCCTCGTTGTTCGGGGTACTCTTTGCCACTGAGGATCAGCAGGAAGGGATGGGTGCTTTCGTCGAAAAGCGGAAGGCCTGTTTCAAGGGCAAATAATAACCGCAAAGGAGAGATGCCGTGAATTTCGAGCTATCACAAGACCATAAGGTGCTGCAGGACAGCGTGCGGGATTTCGTCAATAAGGAGATCAAACCGCTGGCGATACAGATTGACGAGGAACACGCGATCCCGGACGCTCTGGTGCGCCAGATGGGGGAGATGGGATTTTTGGGCAGTTACCTCCCTGAGGAGTACGGCGGCGCTGGACTGGACATGCTTTCCTACGCCATCCTGGTGGAAGAGATCTCCAAAGCCTGCGGCTCCAGCGGAGTGCTGATTTCGGCCCACACCTCCCTCTGCTCCGGCCCGATCAACACCTTCGGCACCGAAGCGCAGAAGCAGCAGTGGCTACCGGCGCTCAACAGCGGCGAGAAGATCGGCTGTTTTCTCCTGACCGAGCCGGACGCGGGGAGCGATGCCGGCGGTACCGCCACCACCTACCAGCGCGAGGGGGACGAATTTGTCATCACCGGCAGCAAAATATTCGTCACCAATGGTGGCTATCTGGGAACAGGGGTACTGTTTGCAACCCATGACCGCAGTCTGAAGCACAAGGGGATCAGCGCTTTCATTGTCGATCTCAGCTCCCCCGGGGTAACCATCCTGAAAAATGAAAAAAAGCTCGGTATCCGTGGTAGCTACACCACCGCCTTCGCCTTCGATGAGCTGCGGGTGCCGGTGGAAAACCTGCTGGGACAGGAAAACAAGGGGTTCAAAATCGCCATGGACACCTTAAACGGCGGCCGGATCGGCATTGCCTCCCAGGCGCTGGGGATCGCCGAAGGGGCCTTTGAACGCGCTCTGACTTACTCCCAGGAGCGCAAGCAGTTCGGTCAGCCAATCTGTGAGTTTCAGGCGATCCAGTTCAAACTGGCCGACATGTGGACCCGCATCGAAACCAGCAAGCTGCTGACTTACCGAGCCGCGTGCCTCAAGGACGCCGGAAAAAATTACATCATGGATTCGGCCATGTGCAAGATGCACGCGTCAGAAACCGCCACCTCTGTCACCAAAGAGGCGCTCCAGATCCATGGCGGTTATGGCTACATTGTCGACTACGAGGTGGAACGAATGTACCGCGATGCCAAGATCACCGAAATTTACGAAGGAACCAACGAGGTCCAACGGCTTGTTATTGCCAAGCTGCTACTGGACTGACAAACCCGACTTTATTCGGACCGACCAGCGAAAACGACGTGCCACAGGGCCTCTCTGATCCTCCTCATCTCACCGAATCGGCCGATGAAGAGGAAACAAGCGCTGCAAAACCGGAAAGGGCGAAGGAGACCGCATGGAAGCCACTCGCGAAATTTACTGGAATATCGGCCACGGAACTGTGCTGTCGATGTATCTGCTGGCAGCGGCAGCCATCGTCCTTCTGGCCAGGGGAATCTGGATGCGGGTTGCCCACTGGCGCCAGGGCAAACCGCTCAACCGCTTCGACCGTTACCCAGAGCGTACCCGCAGGATGATCGCCGAAGTACTTGGACAGAAAAAGGTCGCGCGGGTCCGTGCCGGGGGAGTTTTTCACGCCCTGTTCTTCTGGTCTTTTTTGATTCTCTTCGCTGGCACCCTGCTGGTGATGCTGCAAGCTGACTTCATGACTCCCGTGCTGCAGATCAATCTGCTGCAGGGCCATTTCTATAGAGGGTTTTCCCTGGTGCTCGATGTGGCGGGGGCCGGCGCCATTCTGATGCTGGCGGGTCTGGCGGTGCGCCGCTTCCTCCTCAAACCGGTCGGCCTGGAGACCGTGAATGACGACTACCGGATTCATGCCCTGCTGTTCGCCATCCTGATCACCGGCTTTTTGGTCGAGGGGGCCCGTATGGCCGCCACCGAACTGGAGCAGAACCCCGAATTGGCGCTCTTTTCACCGGTCGGGCTCGGGGTGGCCAAACTGATGGCGGGGGCCTCCCTGGAGAAGCTGAGCCTGCTGCACAGAACATTCTGGTGGCTGCACTTCGCCCTGGTCCTCGGGTTCATCTCGATTCTCAGCCGTACCAAGCTCAAGCATATCTTCTTCACCAGCGCCAACGCCTTCTTTGCGCCGCTGGAACCAAAGGGGGCGCTGGCCACCATCAACCTGGAAGACGAAACGATAGAGCAGTTCGGCGCCGCCACCGTGGCTGACTTGAGCTGGAAAGATATCTTTGACGCTGATGCCTGCACCAGTTGCAAGCGCTGTCAGGATCGCTGCCCGGCCCATGTCACCGCCAAGCCCCTCTCGCCGATGAAGCTGATCCAGCAGATCGGCGAAGCGGCTGAAAGCGGCAGCAATACCGGGTTGATCGAGACGATCGGTGCAGAGGCGATCTGGTCCTGTACCACCTGTCGTGCCTGTGAGGATATCTGCCCCGCCAACAACGAACATGTCAACAAGGTGATCGAACTCCGGCGCAATCTGACCCTGATGGAAGGTACCTTTCCCGGCGACGAGGTTCGCACCGCCGCCACCAACCTGGAAGTCAACGGCAATCCCTTCGGTATGGCCTTTGCCGCCCGCGGCGACTGGGCCGAAGGGCTCGAGGTGGTCAGAGTGGGCGAAGGGGAACCGGCCGACATCCTTTATTTCGCCGGCTGTTACGCCTCCTTCGACAAGCGCAACCGCGAAGTGGCCCGCAATTTTGTCAAAATCTGTAACGCGGCCGGTGTCAAGGTGGGGATTCTGGGCAAAGATGAGAAGTGCTGCGGCGAACCGGCCCGCAAGCTGGGCAATGAATATCTCTATCAGATGCTGGCCCAGGAGGATATCGAGACCATCAAAGCGACCGGCATCAGAAAGATCGTCACCACCTGCCCCCATTGCTTCAATACCCTGAGCCGGGACTACCAGGACCTGGGACTTGCCATCGAAACCGAGCACTACAGCACCTGGATCAACCAACTGCTGGAGGACGGTCGCCTCAAGCTGAAGCAGGGAGAACTGCAGGACTGCACCTACCACGACTCCTGCTACCTGGGCCGTTACAAGGACATCCTGTCCGAGCCACGGGCGCTCCTGAACGCGGCCGGCTGGCAGATTAAAGAGATGGACCAATCCGGTTACGCCAGTTTCTGCTGCGGCGCCGGCGGCGGCAGAATCCTGGCGGAAGAAAACCTCGGTTCACGGATCAACGTGGCACGGATCGAGCAGGCAGCCGCGACCGGCGCCGGAATCCTGGTAAGCAACTGCCCCTTCTGCCTGACCATGTTTGAAGATGGCATCAAGACCAGCGACTGTGAAGAAACCCTCAAGGTACGTGATCTGACAGAGATCATTATTGAAAGGATAGGAGGTTGAGCATGAAAATTCTGGTATGCATCAAGCAGGTGCCCGATATGGAGTCCCGCTTCAAGCCGGCGGCGGACGGTCTCTGGTTCAACGAAGCCGATCTGGCCTGGCGCATAAACGAATATGACGAATACGCCGTTGAACAGGCGGTAAAGCTGAAAGAGCAGCTGGGCAATGAGCCAGAGATTACTGTCCTTTCCATCGGCCCCGACCGAGTCGTCGAAGTGCTCAAGAAGGCCCTGGCGATGGGGGCCGATCGGGCGGTGCATGTGCAGGACAGTGCGCCCCAGCAGAAAGGGCCCTGGCAGATCGCCTCGATTATTGCAAACTATGCCAGAGATAAGGGGTTTGATCTGATTCTGACCGGCATGCAGTCGCAAGACCGAGGCTCGGCCCAGGTTGGGGTACTGGTGGCGGAGTTCTTGGGGTTCGCCTGTGCCACCACTCTGGTTGGTTTCAGCTATGTCGATGGGGTGATCCATGCCAAGCGCGAGCTGGAGGGGGGGCTTAAAGGGCTGGTAGACCTGCGTCTGCCGGCTCTGGTCACCTGCCAGCTGGGCCTGAACATTCCCCGCTATCCAACCCTGCCCAACATCATGAGGGCTAAAAAAAAGGAAATCGAGACGCTCTCTGTTACCAGCCTGCTGACCGAAGAACCTTTAGCCATCACCACCCAGTTCTATGCGCCGGCGCGAAAGGAGGGTGGCCTGGTACTCGAAGGGGACCTCAACGAAATGGCACAACAGCTGGTGGATATTCTGCAAGAGAAGACATCCGTAGTTCGCTAGGCCCATGCATAGAGGAGGCTGAAAATGAAAGCATTACTGGTCTGTGAATATCGCGAGGGGAAGCTCCTCGATACAAGTTATGAACTGATAGCCCTCGCCGATAAGCTTGGGGTCGACAAAGCTGCCGTGCTGATCGGCAGTGAGGAGGCGGTGCCTAAGATGGACGGGACCGTGTACCTGGCCGATGCGGCGGTATGCGGCGAGTACAACCCTGCTGCCCACAAAGCGGTAATTCTCGCTGCCGTGGCCAAAGAGAATCCAGATTATCTCATCTTCTGCCACTCCTCCTACGGCTGGGATCTGGCCCCCCGGGTGGCGGCCGCACTCAAGGCCGGTCAGATCACCGAGGTGGTGGGGATCGTTGATGGTGGTTTTGAAGTGGGTTGCTGCAACGCCAAGATGCGCCGCGTGGTCAAGCCAACCAGCGCCAAAGTGGTGTTGACCATTCAGGCCGGCGCCTTTGCCGCCGCTCCCGCGCAGGGCGCCCCCCGCATCGAACCGATCGAAGTGACGGTCGACGGACAGGGGCTGACCTTTACCGGCTATGAGCCAGCCGAAGCCAAGACGATTGACCTGACCCGGGCCGAGGTGATCGTCAGTGCCGGTCGCGGAGTGGGCAAGAAGGATAATATTCCCCTCATTGCCGCACTGGCCAAGGCGCTCGGCGGCGAACTGGGCGCCAGTCGTCCGGTGGTCGATGCCGGCTGGGTGGAACACAGCCTTCAGGTCGGCACCACCGGCCAGACGGTTGCGCCGAAGTTGTATGTGGCCTGCGGCATTTCCGGCGCCATTCAGCACCTGGCCGGCATGAAAAAGTCGGACTTCGTGGTGGCGATCAATAAGGATAAAGATGCCCCGATCGGTGAAGTGGCTGATGTGCTGGTCGTGGCCGATGTGGTGCAGTTTGCGCCGATATTGACGGCGGCCTTGCAGAAATAGGAGCCACGGCCATGCGTACCGTGAAGTGGTCTACTAAACACGGACACTGACAACGGTGGTATATTGAACCAATATATTGCAACAGGAACCTTTGGCTTGTGTATGAAAAAGGGTGAGACCAAATATGAGATGGGCAGAACTGGATAATGATTTGCTGGATTTTTCGCGGGGGGATGAGAAGTTTGAGAAATACTCTATACAGAATGGCAGCGTTGGTCGCCTTGTTTCCCTGTGTTTCTTTCGCATCGTCAAGTAGCGGGCAAACTTCAATGGAGAATAAGCCTACGCATCACACTGAAACAGGATTTCAAAATCATCCTTTTGTAGAAACTACGGCTCCCAAGGGGTTTCTCTTTTATGTGCGTAGACTTTGGGGGTCGGTTTTTACCCCTGCTGTTCCAGATGGCCACGCGTTATCCACGCAAGAGTCCGTACTGCTGTTAAACTCGATTGAAGGAGACAAGATTAGCTGGCTGGGGCATGCCAGCTTTCTGTTAAAGATATCCGAAGTAACAATATTAACAGATCCATTTCTAACAGAATTTGCCAGCCCCATTTCATGGGCAGGGCCCAGAAGGTTCGTAGCGCCGGGTATCACCATAGAGAATTTGCCGCACATAGATGTTGTGCTTGTTTCGCATAGCCATTATGACCACCTAGATGATGACACCGTTAGAAGCCTGGAAAATAAAGATAAAATCCATGTTGTCGTTCCTTTGGGGCTAAAGTCTTTTTTTGTGGAGCGCGGGTTTAAAATGGTAACTGCGTTGGATTGGGGGCAATCGGTTACGATAGAACGCATTAAGATAACATCACATCCCGCGGTGCATGAATCTGCGCGCAGCACTGATGATTACAACAAGACCTTGTGGTCATCATGGGTGATTGAGGGTCCAGAAAGAAGAGTCTTCTTTGTCGGGGATACTGGATACGCTAAATCAATTTATAGGCGTATTGGTGAACAATATGGCGCATTTGATTATGCGATTGTCCCTATAGGTGCTTATGCGCCAAGAAAGCTGATGTGGATGTCACACGTAACGCCAGAAGAAGCGGTTTCTGTTGGAGCGGATGTGCGCGCAAACACCCTGATCGCCTCTCATTGGGGAACGGTCAGTAGTTTGTCGGATGAGCCCCCGTTTGAGCCCCCGAAACGTTTTAAACAGGCGGGGGTTGATAATGGATTTTGTGAACGAGATCTGTGGATTATGCAAGTTGGGGAAACTCGGGCGCTTTTAAACAAAACTCCCTGAGGTGCTATAACCGACGAAATCTATCAAGGCTGCTTATAACTCCGCGGTGCTTATTTTTGGCTTGCCTCAGCTTGAAATGGAGAATTGCCCCTGTTGAGTTAGCGAGCTAAAAGTTCCCCCGGCATGCCGGTGTCATTTTTGCATTGTTTATTTCTACCCTGAAGCCATGGAAAAACCACAGCGGCCCCTTGCCCCCGAGGGATTCGGCCAGACCTTTCTGGCGGAGCGCCCCTGTCGCTCCCGGAGTCTACCCTATGCACCAACCTTGAGAAGCTAAGACCGCCCTGAGATCACTAAGTTACCTTCCGGTCAAACGCCCGATACTGCACCGCCTCCGCCAGATGGGGTTGGTGGATATTTTCTTCCCCGGCGAGATCGGCAATGGTGCGGGCCACCTTGAGAATACGCGCGTAACTGCGGGCAGACAAACCAAGGCGCTCAGTCACCAGCGCAAGGAGCTTGTCCCCTTCACTGTCTATGGCGCAGAATTGGCGAATGTGGCGCGCTTCCATCTGGCTGTTGGAGTGGATTTTAAGGGTGGTAAAACGTTGCTGCTGGAGGTGGCGCGCCGCTTCCACCCGCGCGCGCACCGTAGCGGAGCTCTCCTGCGCGTCCTTGCCGGAAAGTTGTTGATATGGGATACGGGGCACCTCTACGTGCAGATCGATGCGGTCGAGCAGGGGCCCGGACAGGCGGTTACGATAGCGCTCCAGATTCGCCGCCGTGCAGGTACACTGGTGCTGGCTGTCCCCCAGGTATCCACACGGGCAGGGGTTTGAACATCTTTTACAAGTTTTCTGAAGCTTCCTATTCGGCCTGCAAAATCGAAATTCCACTGAAAATTCCAGCATCTCCAGAACTCACCCAAGAACCGATCACCCTTGGTGACCACCTGCGCCGCCGCCGGTTTGAGCTTGGATTGTATCAAAAAGATGTCGCGGCACAGATTGGAGTGACAACCTCCACCATCTGGAATTGGGAAAACGGCTGGTCGTCAATCGCATTGAATTGCATGCCAAAAGTTATCGAGTTCCTCGGCTACAACCCGATCCCCTGCCCCGAAGATCTGATGGGAAGACTGGCCTGGTACAAGCAGGTCAATGGACTGACCCTGGAGCAGCTCGGAGGCGAGATGGGCCGGGACCCCGAGCAGTTGGCCGACTGGCTGAGCGGTCGGCACCAACCCTGTCGGAGGAATCGGGAGGAGGTTGAGCGGTTTCTGATCTGCCAGATTTCCCGCATCACAATTTAGAGAAATAACGTAAATGTCAACTTTAAGTTTACATTCGGTGCTTATTCCCATATTATCCTCTTGAAACTACCCAGATGATATTTTTAGATATTGGTACCGAATGTCCACTAAGAGTTTACATAAAAGAACAAACCTAAAAGAACTCTTGAGCTCTCTTCCGGGCGGGATGCCGGTCACCTCCCGACAACTGGAGAACAGGGGAATCTCCCGGCAGCTTGCCCACCGTTACGTTCGGAGTGGTTGGCTTGTGTCGCTTGGGTATGGGTATTACCTCCGGATTGGCGATAAGCTGACGCAAACGGGGGCGGTGGCCGCTCTGCAGAATCAGGGCGTCCCCGTCCATATCGGCGGCAGAACCGCCCTGGCCCTGCGGGGGCTCGTTCATTACCTCCCTCTGGGAAAGGAAAAAATGTTCCTCTACGGAGCGCCCAGGAAAAGCCTTCCGGAGTGGCATCTTCAGAGGTTTCCCACAGAGACCCGTGTGGCCCGCCTCTTCCGAGAAGGGGAGAAGCCGGAAGAGAGGCTCTTTGTTTCATCGCTGGAGTCGGATGAGCCTGCCTCACCCCTGACTGCCGATCCGGAACGGGCCCTGCTGGAGATGTTGGACGATGTTCCGCAGAAGCAGAATCTCGAGGATGCCAAAAAGATCATGGAGCCCCTTTTCACCCTGCGCCCCGAGGTCATGCAGACCCTCCTTGAGGCCTGCACCCGCATCAAGGTCAAGCGCCTTTTTCATTCATTGGCCGAGCAACTGCGTCTGCCGGTCCTTGACGCCCTGAAGCTGGAGCGCATCGACTTCGGTGCGCCCTCCGCCTATGTTTTGTCGTTGCAGGGGGAGTCCCTGGTCCTTAAGCACCCTGGGAGTAAGGGGCATGGATAGCCGCTATCTGGATACGGTGCGCCTGCTCATCGACGTGGCGCCGTTCGTTTTCCCCACAGACTGCTTCGCCTTGAAGGGGGGCACCGCGATCAACTTGTTTCTTCGGGATATGCCCAGGCTGTCGGTCGATATCGACCTGGTATTCACGGACTTGGAGCAGCCGGACCGGAGTGCGGCGCTGGCGGTGATCGAGAGGAAGCTGGGGGAGATCGCCGAGCGGCTGGAAAGGATGCTGGGGGTCAAGGTCCGTCCGACAACTTCCGGGAGCGAGCATGAATCGAAGCTCTTTATCTCAAGGGGCCCTGTTCTGCTCAAGGTGGAGGTCAATCACGTGTTCCGGGGTGCGGTCTATCCTCTGGTGACAGGATCTCTTTCGGCGCAGGCGCAGATCCGCTATTCCCGGGCGCTTTCCATCCCGATGCTCGATCCGGATGAACTTTACGCGAGCAAACTGGCCGCAGCCCTGGATCGCCAGCACCCGAGGGATCTTTTCGACGTCATGCTGCTATTGGAGGAGGGCGGAATCACCCCAAGGATTCGGCGAGCCTTTACCGTGTATCTGGCCGGTCACAACCGGCCGATGCAGGAACTCCTGTCGCCCCGCCCCAAGGATATCCGCCGGGAATTTGCCAGCGATTTTGCCGGCATGACCAGCAATGAAGTGACCGTTGAACAACTGGAGTCCGTGCGCGAAGTGCTGTTCCAGGAGTTGCCCGCATCGCTCGATGAGGCCGAGCGGCGCTTCCTGCTTTCCGTCAAGCGAATCGAGCCGGAGTGGGAGATTCTTGGTCTTCCCGGGATCGAAAGGCTACCGGCCATCCAGTGGAAGCTCCTGAACCTCTCCCGCCTCAAAAAGAGCAATCCGAAGAAATACGCGAAAGCGTTTGCTGATCTGGAAAGGAACCTGTTTGGCTAAGCGGGTATTATGAAGCTTCTCTGGCTGACCGACATCCACTTCGACTTTCTCTCCCCGCGGCAGCGAGCCGCTTTTCTCGTCCGCCTGGCGGAGCAGGCGCCCCAGGCGGTCCTGCTGGGGTCCACCGCCCCTCGTCTGGCAGAGGATCTGAAATCGATTGGCGACGCCCTTAAGGTGCCCATCTATTTACGATCCAGGATTTGAGCTCCTCGAGTACTGACCTTTAGTCTGTACCCTTATTCGAGTCACGCAATCTGTTTGGAGAATAGATCCTCATGAACCTATGGACGACGACAGGTCTCTTCATCGTGACGGCCCTTGCAGAAATCGTTGGCTGCTACCTACCCTATCTCTGGCTGCGCAAATCCGGCTCCCCTTGGCTGCTCCTTCCGGCTTTCATCAGCCTGGCCCTGTTCGCCTGGCTGCTCTCCCTGCATCCCACCGCCGCGGGACGGGTCTACGCCGCCTACGGAGGGGTCTATGTCACGGTGGCCCTGGGCTGGCTGTGGCTGGTCGATGGCGTACGTCCGACCCGCTGGGACCTGCTCGGAGTGGCCGTTACCTTGTGCGGGATGGGAATCATCCTCCTGGGCGTACGTAACGGTTGAAGGTCACTACGGAGAAAACCGTGCGTACCGTGGCGCCTTTTTCTGGGCGCGGTCGCTTCGAGGCGGAGTTTCCCAACGACATCTATCAGTCGGACGTGATGCATGGACCGCAGGGTGGTCGACGGCGAAAAGTAAAAGCTACCTGATCGCCCTTCTCGACGATCATTCCCGGCTTATCGGCGAGCAGGTTGGCCTGCTGTTCCACGAAATTGATTGTTAAACTTTCTCAAGTAGAGAAGGTCCGTACCGGCAACCGCTTTTTGGGCAGGCCGGCTGGTTCAAATGATCTGAAATGGAAAATCAGAAATTAATCCGGTAATGATTCAATACCGAAACCATGAGAAAGTAGCAGCCTACCGTGATCCCAAGGGAAAGAGCCATACTGAGATAAAAATTCGCACCTTGTTTCAGCAGTAACGGCAAGGCCACAAAAAACACCAGAGATGGCAATACAAGCCAGAATACGCTGGTTGCGAGGGCAACGACCTTGTCGGGATCTTTGGTGTCGAGGTAAAGCCAATAAATTGCCAGTACTGACACAAGTGGGACTGAAGCGAGGATCGCTCCAAGCAAAGAGCTGCGTTTCGCCACCTCGGAGACGGCGACAATCAAAATCGAAGAAATTACTAATTTAAAAAGGTAATAGCCCAAAAAATCCTCCACGATACATGCTTTTTAATAACTTCTGGGTCTACCGCAGTCGCCCTCAAGGGAATCAGTTCGTTTCTGAATAAAAGAGATGGAACAGGGTCAATTCTCCACAGGACGTACCCCAAAGCGATTCAGTAGCCGCAGACTATTAAACACCACCAATAACGTCGCCCCAGTGTCTGCGGCGATGGCCATCCAAAGCGACGCCATCCCGAACAGGGTCAAAACGATAAACACCAGTTTCAGTCCCAGAGCGAAGCTGATGTTCTGCCGGATATTCCGCAAAGTCCGGCGGGAGTGGCGGATCAGCCAGGGTAGCTTCGACAGATCATCGGACATCAGGGCCATGTCCGCCGTTTCCAGGGCCGCGTCGGTCCCCATGGCGCCCATGGCGATGCCGAAGGTTGCCGCCGCCATTGCCGGGGCGTCGTTAATTCCGTCGCCAACCATGGCCACGTATTTGTTTTCGCGAACCAGCCGCCCAATCGCTTCGACCTTGTCCTCGGGCAAAAGCTCACAGTGGTATTCTTCGATCCCGGTCTCGGCTGCTATCGCCCTGGCCGTCCCTTCATTGTCGCCGGTCAGCATCACGATTCGGAGGACACCCGCCTTCCTGATTTCAGCAATAATTTGAGGGATGTCTTCGCGCAGGCTGTCGGCGATGCTGATCAAGCCGCAGACATGGCTGTCGTTGCCGATCGCGACCACCGAGTGGCCGGCATCCTCGAGTTCTTCCGCCCGGGTGTGAATGTCCGGGGTTTCCTGTGATTTCTCGTGCAGCATCCGGTGACTGCCGATCCAGAACAGTCTCCCCTCGATTCTCCCTTCGCCACCTTTCCCGGGAAACGCCGTGAATTGCTCTGCCGGGACAACGTCGATTCCGACCTCTTTCGCCTTGCGCAGTATCGCCCTGGCCAGAGGATGGTCGCTGCCGGCTTCCAGGGCCGCCGCCCGTTCCAGCAGTTCCCGTTCGCTGTGGCCGTTCAGTGTGACCAGGCGTTGCACTTCGGGTTGCCCGGTAGTGAGAGTCCCGGTTTTATCCAGGGCAAGGACTTGAATACGCCCTGCCAACTCAAGATAGAGCCCACCCTTGATCAGCACGCCGTGGCGAGCCGCTGAGGTCAGGGCCGAAACGATACTCACCGGTGTGGAGATCACCAGCGCACAGGGACAGGCAATGACCAGGAGCACCAGGCCGCGGTAGATGCCTTCGGACCATGGCAGGCCCATCAGCAGCGGCGACAGGATAGCGATGGCCAGCGCCAGGACCATCATGGCCGGGGTGTAGTAGGTGGAGAATCGATCAACCCATTGTTGACTGCTGGCTCGCCGCGCCTGCGCGCTTTCGACCAGGCGAATGATGCGTGCCAGGGTGGTCTCGCCGGCGGCCCGGTCGGCACGAAATTCCAGGGTCCCTTCCTGATTGATGGTGCCGGCATAGACCTGGTCGCCCGGCCCTTTGGCGACCGGCATGGACTCGCCGGTGATCGGCGCCTGGTTCACCGCGGATTGGCCCTTGACCACCTCGCCGTCAAGCGCAATTCTCTCCCCCGGACGGACCAGAACGATGGCGCCCAGAGGGATCTCCTCCACGGGCTTTTCATGGAGGTCGCCGTGGTCCGGGCAACGATAGCGTGCGGTGGTCGGAGCCAGATTCAACAGCGAGCCGATGGCGCTGCGCGCCCGCTCCACGCTCCAGTGTTCCAACAACAAAGAGAGGGCGAACAGGAAGGCAACCGTGGCGGCCTCAAACCACTCACCGATAAAAAAGGCACCGGCAACCGCTGCAACCATCAGGAGGTTCATGTCCGGCCGCAAGCGGCGGGCGGCCTGGAGGGCCCGAGGGAAAACGTACCAGGCGCCGCTGGCCGCGGAGAAGAAGTAGAGCAGCATGACGGAGCGGGGGAAAATGTGGGTTCCCCGATGTCCGCCGGCAAAAGCATCCATCAGGCTGCCGTGCATGACCCCGTGGGTGACGAAGGCGATCAACAGGAAGGCTCCGCTTGCGGCGGTCATGACCAGCCTTCCGTGCTGCTGCCAGAACGTCCCCTTCTCCCGTGTCCGCCGCAGCTCCCACGGGGTGGCCTTCATGCCGGTGGCGCCGATCGCATGGACAATAGCGTCGGCGGAGAGGGCGTCGGGTTCGAACTCCACCGTCATCCGGGCATTGACAACGTCGAATTCCAGATCGATGATCCCGGGCTTTCCCCCGACCTCGCGGCGCAGGATGGCGACCTCTTCGGAGCAATCCAGCCCCTGGATTCTGTAATCGATTCGTCGCGACATTTTTTATTCTCCTTTCCGAAGGAAATGTCCAATAGCCGCAATCAATGGCGATGACCGGACTTTGAGCTTCATGCGCGCGATGTTTGGAAAAATGCCCACACCTTGCGGGGCATGGGCCAATTCAATCGGAGGCTATCTGGAACAGTTATGGAGAAGTTCGCATTGATGTTTTGCAAACTATTTCATGACATTATCCCCCTTCCTTGGGTTCCTCGGAATTGAAGTGTGCGCCACTGAGAAATGGCGCCAGCCCAGTTGTTGATCAATCCAGGGGGATGGCCGTCAGTATCTCTTCGACCGTCCCCCTGTCCCTGAACGGCAGTTTGCCGGCAGCAACGTTCGCGAGCAAAGCATCGCGGCGTGCTTTGATGTCACGAATCTCCCGTCTGGTTTGCAATTCTGTACTCACATTTGTTGTCCGGAATAAGCGCGTTCGCACCGCCTCGTATTCGGAGACCAGTTCCTCAGCGGTTTTTTTCCATTCCTCCAGCTGCTGGCTCTGTTTCTCTCTTCTTTCGTTTATCTCACCGAGCAGGTCCCGGACAGGATCTGGAGGGATGGGCGGGGAGTCCACGATGCTTAGCCCTCCATCGCTCGCTTTTTCATTGATGGTCACCTTGCGGCAGTCTGGCGGGATCAAGTTTGGATCATCCGTGAAAAACCGTTTTCCATCTTTCGTCACACAGGAGTAAGTCTGAGCTTGGACCGATGGTGTTAACCCAATCAGGAGGAGAATAAGAACGATAAAAATAGCCGTCAGTCGTTTAGTTGCACCCGCACCATTTTCCATTGGGAGAAACTTCATATTATTCTGTTCTCCTTCAAGGCTAGCAGGGCTTACGGATTTTCGGCGAAAAAGCTGCAATGTGACAACCGCGGGCACGGCAGTTGTAGCAAAAACCGCCCTCCTCTTGGATTGTTGTCACGTCCTAAAATAGATTGACAGGTTTTTCTTAAGCCATCTCCCTTGCGGAGGTGGCTTTTCTATGCACCTCTTCTGGTGTTTTCATACCCAGACTGAGATGAGGTCTTAGGCGGTTATAAATATCTACAGATTCCCGTACCAAGCTCTTCAGATCATTCAAAGTATGGCACTTGTAGAGGAGGAACTCTTGTTTCAAAATACCGTTCACTCTCTCTGCCAAGGCATTCTGGTAACAATCGTAACCGTCTGTCATGGACGGCGTCATCCCATGGCGCTTTAATTCACCCTGGTAGATGGCTGAACAATATTGTAATCCCCTGTCTGAATGGTGGAGCAGTGATCGATCTGTCTTTCGTTGCCTGGCTGCCCGGCGCAACGCCTTGACGACACTTTCTGCTCGCATGTCATCACTGACTTCATACCCCATGATTTTTCGACTATAGGCATCTGTGACTAACGAGAGGTAGTGAACCCCTTGTTCCGATTCAACGTAGGTGATATCGCTCACGAAGGCCTGTTCAGCGCGTTCGATCTTCTGCCCCTCAAATCGATTCGGGTGCTTCCTCATCCAATGCTTACTATGTGTTGTTTTTGTATAGCGCTTGACCGGTGTTACAAGAAGACGATGCTCTCGCAAATAGTCAAAAAATCCATCCCGCCCCAATTTTATGCCCTGCGCATCAAGCCGTGGTTTTAGAAGAAAGTACAGCTTCCGTCCACCAAGCCTTGGCATGAAACGTCTTAGCTCCATCACCATGCCTTTGACGGGAGCCAACTCCATGTCGCGTTGTTCGGTGCACTTTTCTCTTTGATAAACGGCTTGCCGGGTTATGCCAAGAAGCTTGCAAGCACGGCTCAAACTCAGCCTTTTTTGTTTTTGAAGGCGTCTCGCTCCTTGGCAACAAGCTTTTTTCGCAAGCCTGTTCCATGTTCGGCATCCAGAATATCCACCACTTCATTCAAAAGCAGGTTGCGCAGTCGTTCGTCTTCAAGTTCGCGCTCGAGTCGCTTAATTTTCTGGGCGGGGGTCTCTTTCGTTTTAGAAAATGTGGGCATAATGATCCTTACGGGTTGGGTCCAATCCAGTTTCCCATGTTTTCGCAACCAGGTTAACACGGTTGACCGCCCCTGAATCCCGTAAATTTTCTGGGCTTGCTTGTAGGTCATGTCGCCTTTTTCTACAGCGGTAACAACCTGCAATTTAAAGCCCATGGTGTAATCACGCTGAGTACGTTTCTTCCGCTTGCTCACTACAGTGTCCATAAATAAGTCTCCTAGGTGTAAACTTATTTCAGGACGAGACATGTAAATAAAGGAGGGCTTCAGGTCCATCCCGCGGGGCCTTTCTTGTCATTCTTCAGGCACAGCCAAGATGCTTCTCGGCGGACGAGGGGGCATGATATTTAACACGAACCATTGAGCCGGGAGGGGGCGTCAACTTTATCTGCGCTGAAAACCGCCCTTCCTTCACGCCCCCCCTTTTCGAGGCATATCCGGTAAGCCTCGGGATCTCTTTAGCCATCATTTTCCCTTGCGGATCGCAAACGACAATATCGACATGGCCCGCCAGGAAAAATTCGTGAGACTTTTTAACTTTGCCTGAAATGATCAGGTCCTTTCCTTTTTGCACCACACGGGCTTCGGAGACGGAAGCCACCTCAGTGGGTACGATATTCAGGGAAACGGTGCTTTCGCGCGCCTTATCAACTTTCGGCACAGCACAACCTCCCAGTGCGGTTGCCAGCAGTGTCAATCCCACAGCCCATTTTCGTATATTCATGACGCCTCTCCTTCGCAGCCTTATGACTGTTTTGAGAATTTCAAGCAAAGGTCCAAGAACGGGCTCCATTTCAGCACCAGAATCAGCAGAAAGACCACCAGCAAGGTAAATATCCTGATCGCTGGCGTCCTTTTTCCCGGACACGTTGGCCAAAAGATATATTTTAAAAAGACAGACTCCTCGGCGGGACCGGCTTGGGCGAGCCAAGCCGGCCCCGTTTTTTCACACGGCCCCTTCGCCACGCTCGCCGGTGCTGATCCGCACAACCTGTTCAATACCGCTCACATAGATTTTGCCGTCCCCCTTGAGCCCGGTGTGGGCTGCCTTTTCAATAGCCGTAACCACTTCGTCGACCAGGTCATCCCGACAAATGATCTCCACCTTGAGGCCGGGGCGGCGGTTGGTCCCCCCCTCACCCTTGGCGTCTCTCCAGCCGATACCGAAGCCGCTGCTGTCGATGACGCTCATGCCGGTCAATCCCTCGATCTTGCGCAGGGCGCGAATGACATCGTCCAGTTTGTGCTTCTTGATGTAGGCCTTGATCTCTTTCATGTCTATACCTCCTTCTCGACCTTGACGGCGAACCATTTGTAGAGAGCGGGAATGACCAGCAGGGTCAGGATAGTCGAGGTCACCAGTCCGCCGACCACCACCGTGGCCAGGGGGCGCTGCACCTCGCTCCCCGTGCCGCTGGAAAAGAGCAGGGGGATGAGCCCCAGGGCCGTGGTGATGGCGGTCATTAGCACCGGGCGCAGCCTCAAACAGGCCCCCTTGACCGACGCTTCATCCATCGGCACCCCGTCGCGCAGCAGCTGATTGAGGTAGGTGACGAGTATCATGCCGTTCTCCAGGGCGATACCGAACAGGGCGATGAAGCCGATCGAGGAGGGGACCGAGAGGTTCTGACCTGTCAGCCACAGCCCGACGATGCCGCCGACCAGCGCCAGGGGAATATTGAACAGAATCAGGGCGGTGTTCTTGAGCGAGCCAAAGTTCATAAACAACAGCAATACGATAATCAACAGCGTCACCGGAACCACCAGGGCCAGGCGCTTGTTGGCCTGCTGCTGCAGCTCGAACTGGCCGCCCCAGTTGATCAGATAGCCCGGCGGCATCTGAACCTTGGCAGCGATGGCTTTCTGCCCTTCGGCGACGAAGGAGCCGATGTCACGACCGCGCACGTTGGTCTGCACGGTGATGAAGCGTTGATTGTTCTCGCGGGTGATCTGGCGCGGGCCGACGATCTCCTCTATGGTGGCGAGCTGGTCGAGGGGAACCTTGGCTCCCCCGGGGGCGGCGATCAGGATGTGCTTGATCGCCTCGGCGTCGTCGCGCGCCTCCTGAGCGAAGCGTACGAAGATGTCGAAGCGGCGGATCCCCTCGAAGATCTGTCCGGCCGTTTCTCCGCCGACGGCGGTGCGGATGACGCCCTGCACGTCCTCGACGTTGATGCCGTAGCGGGCGATGGCCTGGCGATCAATACGGATGCGCAGCTGCGGCGTGCCAGTCACCTGGTCCTTCTGCACGTCGGCGGCGCCGGGAATCTCGCGGATCACCGCCTCGATCTCGGCCGCCTTCTCCTTGAGCACCTCCATGTCGGGACCGAAGATCTTGATCGCCAGCTCCGCCTTGGTGCCGGTGAGCAGCTCGTCAACCGCCGCGGCGATCGGTTGGGTGACGTTGAACTGGGCGCCGGGAAAGTCCGCGAACGCCTCGCTGATGGCGGCGTAGAGCTCATCCGGGCTTTCGGCGCTGGTCCACTCCTCCTGAGGCTTGAGGGCAACGAAGGCCTCGGCGCTGTTGACCGGGTCGGCATGGGCGCCGACCTCGCCGCGCCCGACGCGGGTAACGACCCGGGTCACCTCCGGGAATCGGGTCATGAGGCGTTTTTCGAAACGCGTCATAGTCTCCTTCGACTCCTCCAGCGAGATCGAGGGGGCCATGGTGGCGCGGATCAGCAGATCCCCCTCATCGAGACGGGGGACGAACTCCGAGCCGAGCCGCGGGAAGATCAGCAGTCCTGCGACCAGCATTGCCACCGCCAGTCCCACCGCGACGGACCGGTGGCGCACGAACAGACGCACCGCCGGCCGGTAGGGAAGCAGCAGCCAGCGCACGATCCAGGCCTCCTTGGCCCCTTCTCCTTCAGCAACCGACTTGGGACGGCGCATCAGCAGATGGGAGGCGACCGGTGCCAGCAGCAGTGCGTAAAGAAGCGAGCCGAGCATGGCCATCGAGACTGTGTAGGCCAGGGGCTTGAAGGTTTTGCCCTCCACGCCCTGTAGCGTGAAGAGCGGCAGGAAGACGATGATGATGATGGCGATGGCGAAGATAATCGGCCTCCCCACCTCGGCGCAGGCGCGGGTGACGATGGCCAGGCGGGACTCTTCCGGATCGGCCTCGCGCAGCAAGCGGTCGACGTTTTCCACCATGACGATGGTGGCGTCGACCATCATGCCGATGGCGATGGCGAGGCCCCCCAGCGACATGAGGTTGGCGCTGATGCCGAAGATCTTCATCAGGATGAAGGCGAAGAAAATCGAGAAGGGGATGGACATGGCCACCACCAGACTCGCCCGAAGGCCGCCCATGAAGATCAGCAGCACACCGGTGACCAGCAGGACGCCGAAGATCAGTGAATCGGTGACCGTCTTCACGCACTTGCTGACCAGGGTGGCCTGGTCGTAGTAGGGGACGACCCCGACCCCTTCGGGGAGCACCTTGTTGATCTCGGCGAGCCTCTCCTTGACGTCGGCGATGACGGTGGAGGTGTTGGTGCCGATCAGCTTGAGGACCATGCCGACCACCACCTCGCCGGTCCCGTTCATGGTGGCCAGGCCGCGGCGGATTTCGCCGCCGATGACCACCTCGGCCACCTGCTCGAGGTAGATCGGGGTGCCGTCCTGCACCTTGAGCACGATGCGCTCCAGGTCATCGATTTTCTCAGCCAGACCGACGGAGCGGACGATGTACTCCTCGGCATTCTGGACAAGGAACTGGGCGCCGACGTTGCCGTTGTTGGCTTCGACCTTGTCGACGATCTCGCCGATGGCGAGGTCGTAGCGCAAGAGGTCGGCCGGGCGCACCCGCACCTGAAACTGCTTCACCTCCCCCCCCAGGGAGAGGACCTCGGTCACGCCGGGGACGGTCTGCAGGTTGAACTTGATCAGCCAGTCCTGGATCTCGCGCATCTCCTCGGGGGTGCGCTTGCCGGTTTTATCCTCCAGTACATAGAAGAGGATCTGCCCCAGACCGGTGGCGATCGGCCCCATCGCCGGGTCGCCGAACCCTTCGGGGATCTCCTCGCGGGCGAGCTGCAGGCGCTCGTTCACCAGCTGGCGGGCAAAATAGACGTCGGTGCCGTCCTCGAAGTAGACGTTGATCACCGATAGTCCGAAGTTGGAGACCGAGCGAATTTCCTTGAGGGCCGGCAGACCGTTCATGGCGGTCTCGACCGGGTAGGTGACGTACTTTTCCACCTCCTCGGGAGCGAGGCCCTCGGTTTCGGTGAAAACCTGAACTAGGGCGGGGGTGACGTCGGGAAAGGCGTCGACCGGCAGCTGTTTATAGCTGAACCAGCCGGCCGCCAGTACCAGCACGCCGAGCACGCTCATCAGCAGCCGGCTGTGCAGAACAAAGCGGATGATTTTTTCCATATGAATTCAACTCCCTGGAATGCTGTTTGGTCTTAGGGCAGAGCATAAATGTCCAGATGTAAGGGTAACTCCGTAGATGGGCGTTTTTCCACAGCCCCTGGCCCTAGTGATTGTGGCCGTCGCCGAAGGCGCCCTTGGACAGCTGCGCCTTGAGAGTGAAGGCCCCCTGGCTGACGTAGGTCTGCCCAGCCTCGAGCCCGGAGAGAATTTCCACCTGAGTGGCATTCTGCCGCCCCAGTTCCACCGGGCGCGGCTCGAAACCGTCCTCGTCCTGCACGAAGACCACGCTGCGCTCCTCGAAGGTCTGCAGGGCGCTTTTGGGCACGACGATGCCGGCCGCCGTGCTGCCCACCGCGACCTTTGCGGTCACGAACAGGCCCGGGCGTAGGGTTCCCTCGGGGTTGGCGAGCACCACCCGGGCCTTGGCGGTGCGGGTCGCTTCCCCGACCAGGGGCGCGACCCAGGCAATTTCCCCGGAAACCTGAGGAATGCCGTGGCCGATCTCGATCACTACCCTCTGTCCCTGGCGAATCTGGGCAAGATCTTTCTGGTAGACATTGATGTCGACCCAGACCGTGGAGAGATCGGCGATGGTGAACACCTCGGCGTCGCCGCTCATCTTTTCTCCCAGGGTAAGGTGTTTTTCGATGATGGTGCCGGCGAAGGGAGCGCGGATCTCATAACGGGTGTAGGTGGCATCCGGTTGTTCGGGCAGCGCCTTGAGAGAGGCATCGGAGAAGCCCAGGGCGTGGAGCTGTTGCTCAGCCGAACTTCTGGCGATGCGCGCCTCAGCGAGGACCTGGCGGGCGTCGAGGTACTCCTGCTCGCTGGTGACCTTTTTCTGCCACAGCCGCTCCTCGCGATTGAAGCTGGCCCGTGCCAGAACCTCGCGCTCGATGGCCGCCAGGAAGACCGCCTTGGCGTCGGCCAGTTCGCGGCTTTCGATGACGGCCAACAGTTCACCGGCCTTGACGGTGTCGCCGATGGTCTTTCGCACTTCGCGCACAATACCGGGGACTCGGGGAACGACGTGGCCCAGCCTGTCGGCGTTGAGGACAATTTCGCCGGGCAGCTCGGCGTACTGGTCCAGTTTTGCCGTGGCGGCCGTGGCCAACTCGATGCCGAACTCCCTGATCTCGGTTTCGCTCAGACGTACCACCTCCTCGCCGTGTTCGTCCTCTCCACCCTCTTCTGCATGGGCCGTCTCTTCCTCCCCATGGTCATCGTGGTTGGCGTGCTTGTCTTCTTCGGCCGAGTGGTCTTTGTCTCCGGTGGCAGGAACCTGCGGTGTCGTCCTGGCCGCGCCTTCCTTGTGGCTTTCCGGGGTGTCCTGCCGGTTGCAGCCGGGAAGAAGAATCAGAGAGGCGAGAAGGGCCAGCATGACAAACCCCCATGCCTTGGGTTGCTTGATTGAATTCATATTATTTATTTCTCCTGTCTGTTATGGACGATGTCTGTTTCGAGCGGAGCTCCGATGAGGCGCTCCACCTCGGCCCTGCCCTGATGGTAGGCGGCGAGAGCCTCGATGTATTGGCCCCTGACCTCGAAAAGGGTGCGTTGGGCGTCGAGGACCTCGAGAAAGCCGAACTTCCCTTCGCGGTAGCCGTATTCGGCGGCTTCGAAAGACTGTCCGGCCGCCGGCAGGATCTCTTCCCGAAGAGTTCTGGCCTCAACGAAGGCGGCGCTCAGGTCCCGGTAGCCGGCGGCCAGAGAGGCGACGGCCTGGCTGTAGGCGGACCGGCGTTCTTCGCGAGCCTTGCTGCGGGCGGCTCGGGCCGCGGCGATCCCCCCTTGATTCCGATCGAACAGGGGCAGGGGGATGGAAATGCCGGCGACGAAGGCATTGTCATTGCTCGCCTGAAGATTGCGATTCCCGGCGAACAGGGTCAAGTCGGGGATACCGTTGGCGCGTTCCAGGGCGAGCCGGGCGTTGCGCTGTTGTTCTTCGGTTTTCCAACGGGCGACGTCGGGGCTCTGTTCGAGGAGTGAAACCAACTGCTCCTGGGAGGGGATGGGCGTGATGCTCTCAAGGGTGCCGGCAGCGCGCTCGAACGTGGGCGCCTCATTCCCCCACAGAGCGGTCAGCTCCTTGCGCGCCGCTTCCAGCGCGAGGCGGGCCCGGTCCTGGGCGACGTGGGCGGCGGAAAGGGGGACCTGTGCCCGGGTCTGCTCCACCGGAGAGACCTTGCCCGCTTCGACCCGTTCGCTGACCGTGAGGAAGAAGCGATCGGCCAGGGCGGAGAGTTCGTCGGCCTGAACGAGGCGCTCCTGCGCCGCCAGAACGGCGACGAAAGACTTGGCCGTGGCGGTCAGGACATCGAGCCTCCGGGTCTCGAAGTCCCATCCGGCCAGGTTCGCCTCCAGGGCGGCGGCCGCCCGGCGTTTGCCGCGTTTGCCTCCCAGTTCGACAAGCTGGCTCAGAGTGACGGTGGTTTCGGCCGCATCGGTTCCGGAGAACTCGTCGTCTCCGGCGAAGTTTTCCATCTCGATGCCCAGTTCGGGGTTGGGCAGGAGGCCGGCCTGCAGGGCCTCGGCTTCCTTGACCCGCACCTCCCAGGAGAAGGCGGCCAGGTCCGGGTTGTGCAGCAGGGCCAGGGAGAGGGCCTGGCGCAGGGTCAGCTCATCGGTGACGGTTGCAGCGGTCGGTTCGGGAATCGGGGTTTTGGGTGCGGCGAGGGGCAGTTCGCGGCCAAGGGGGCGCGGCTCCGGCAGAGAGCCGGAAGTCGCGGCAAACCCGTTGCCACAGGCAATCACCAGCCAGAGAGCGCCCGTTCCGGCCACAAAAGTGGTCAAACGCATGGAGGAACTCCTTCAAATTGTATTGGTCGATAATTGGGAAAAAACGGGGCGACGGCTGTCGGAGGGAGAAAACCGCAGCCGTCCTCAGAGAAGCGCTGGGACGGGGATCAAACCAAAAGAACGATGGTGCGCAGAGAAACGAGCGCCTGTGACGGGGGTGGCTGAGCAATCAGGTTCAGCCGGGAGAGTAAAGAAACGGCAGAGCGGTTGGCGGGAGGGAGATGAAATGAGTAACTGCCGGGGGAAACGGGGGTGACCGGCAAGTTCTTGCCGCCTGGCGCAGGAGCATGGGAAAGGGAGGCCTGGGTATCCTGACAGTCATCTGCCAAAGACGTTAAGACTGGGAAGATGTCTCTCTGGCGACCGCGTTCATGGTCGCCATCGGCGGGAAGGCAGACGTTCTGGCACTGCCCGGCCAGGTTGTATTCCAGGTGGGAATCGGACTCCGACTCCTGACACCAGAGAAGGGCGTTTCCGACTCCCGACCCGATCAACAGGTAGGCCAGGACGGCAAGAGCGGAAACGGATGTTTTATACCTGTGAAAGATTCGAACCATATAAATCCTCATGGACAGGCTAAAAGCATAATGGAACCGGATCCTAATAGTCAACCATTGAAATCATATTTCCCCCATTTCGCTCATTGCCTTCAGTTGAGGAAATGATCAATTTCTTTGGCCATCACGGAGGCTTTTGTCTGGGGCCAAGGAGTTGGCTTGGTACGAAAATCGGGGACACGCCCAGATTTCCAACGCCATCATCTCGATGCCGGCGGCAGCGAAAACGATCGTATCCAGCAGATCAACGCCGCCTATCAGATCCTTTTGGCCTACTGCCGCGATTACCGGTTTTCCTTCAGCCGGGAGGAATTCCTGGAGCAGAGGCCGGAGGAGCGGCTGCGACAGCAATTTGCCCAGGATCCGATCTGGGGCGGCTAGCCTGGCGGACGATCCTTCGAAGAGCGGCCGTTATAACCTCTTGTCATGTTGACACCTCCGTAAGAGGGATTTCTTAACATTGGTGTCCGATTTTTTCAACTTACCACACCCCTGCCCTGCTTATCCAACTGAACGCTCCGGTTCCTCGACCCAGGCCTGCTGCAGCGACAGGTGACGCAGGAATTCGGCGGCAAACAGGAACTGCTCCGCTTGGACCGGCACGTTGAGCTGTTCTTCGCCGCGCTGCACGGCAAGCGCATAACCGCTCTTGTCGTTGCGCGCCCAGCGTTCGACCGTCAGGCGCGTCTGGACCTCGCCGTCCGGCCCGGTAAACGAGTGGTTGAGGCTCTCCTGGCCGCCGTCGCGGGCAATTCTGTGCATCTTGCTGTACAGGGCGAAGGCTTCAAAGGGTTCGACGATGAAACGGATCGCGTTGCTGCCGCTCTCCAAACGGAAGAAGCGCAGGACGATGCGCCCTTCGGTCGGCCGGCCTTCGCTGCGACGCTCAAAGGGGGAGATGGCAACCCCGGCTTGCCTGGCATAGATGGTGATCTGTGGAATCTTGTGCATAAAACCCCCCTCCTGTGATGTTGTCGTGACAATGAACTGGGTCAAACTTAATCACCCCGGTTTGCGGTCCAGCGAGCGGTACTGGATCGCCTCGGCGAGGTGGTTCTGGCGGATCGCCTCTTCTCCGGCCAGATCGGCAATGGTCCGCGCCACCTTGAGAATACGGCTGTAGGAGCGGGCGGAGAGGCCGAGGTGGTCGGTGACCATCTCCAGCAGTTTCTGACCCTGGTCGTCGATCTGGCAGAACTTACGGATGTGACGTGCTTCCATGCGGGCGTTGGAATACAATCCGAAGGGCGCAAGGCGCGAGGTCTGGATGGCGCGGGCGGCTTCGACCCTGGCGTGGATCTTCGCCGAGTTTTCGGAGTCGACCGGGTCGGCGAGATCGCGGTGCGGCACGCGCGGTACCTCGATGTGCAGGTCGATGCGGTCGAGTAATGGACCGGAAAGTCGCCGTCGATAGCGCTGAATGTCGTGCGGTGTGCAAGTACATAAGTTGTTGTAATCACATAGAAATCCGCACTTACAGGGGTTTGAACATCTTTTACAAGTTTTCTGAAGCTTCCCGTTCCACCTGTAAAATCGAAATTCCCCTGAAAATTCCGGCACCTCCAGAACTCACCCAAAAACCCGCTACACTCGGCGACCACCTGCGCCGACGCCGTTTCGAACTCGGGCTGTACCAGAAAAATGTCGCGGCTCAGATCGGCGTGACCACTTCCACCATTTGGAACTGGGAGCACGGATGGACCATCGACCCGAGATACATCCCTCGGGTCATTGCCTTCCTCGGCTACAATCCAATCCCCTGTCCAGACGATCTACTAGAAAGATTGGCCTGGCACAAGCAGGTCAACGGACTGACGCTCGAAGAACTCGGCGCCGAGATGGGGCGTGACCCTGAACATGTAGGAGAATGGTTGAGCGGACGACACCGTCCCTGTCTAAGCAACCGAAAAATGATTGAAGGGTTTCTTCAATCTCAGGATTCGTGAGACGGCCAGAACTAGAGCCACAAAAGACCTTTTGCAATCAATGAAATGATTTATCGGACGGTATAGCGGACGGCAACTTGTTCCTGTACTCTGGGCGATGGTTCCTAAACCAGTGTTCCAGTCACCTGAGGGCGCATTGATCCGAGTCAATAGTGGAACCCGGCAAAACTGTTAGACTGAAATCATTACACTTGCTGCCCAATGTTAAGCGCCAACACTGACGAATGATGAGGAGTTCTAATGACAGACACTCAAAAACCTCAGGTGCCAAGTACAGTAAACAAAACGATCGGTGAATTCGTCGCCGAGGATTACCGTATCGCCGAAGTCTTTGAACGACACGGCATCGACTTCTGCTGCGGCGGCCAGGTGACACTGGCGGTCACTTGCGAGGAAAAAGGCCTCAACCCTGGGCAGATCTTGAATGAGATCGAGGCAGCCCGGAACGAACCGGTCAAGCGGAGCGAGAACTACTCCGCCTGGGAGTTGCCATTTCTGTCGGATTACATCGTTAACACTCACCATGTTTGGCTCAAGGAGAATGATCCGAAAATTACCGCCTACACCCTCAAGATCGCAGAGGTCCACGGTGCCCATCATCCAGAGGTGATCGAAATCGCGATTATTTTTGAAAAAATCGCAACCGACATGGCCGGCCATCTTCGAGAAGAGGAAGAGGTTTTCTTTCCGGCCGTCAAGCGGGCCTCTACTGCTAAGAAAGCCGGCCAAATGCCTGCGATGAAAGATCGCGAGGTGATCAAGGCATCCTTGGTGAAACTGGGTCGCGAGCATGAAGAGATCGGCAACGCAATCCATACGATCCGTCACTTGGCAAAGGATTATGCGATACCGGCGGACGCCTGTAATACCTTCGCGGTCACCTACCAAAAACTCCAGGAGTTTGAAGAAGATTTGCACAAGCACGTCCACCTTGAAAACAACATCCTCTTTCCGAAGGCGGACCAGCTTTGACGGGTGGCATGTGACAAGCTTAACTCACCGCTCAGCTAAGGGAGAATATAGATCAAGTATTCAGCTCGACAGGACATTGGCTGAGACTTTATGGAGTGTCTCCCAGTTTCAATAAAGCGGCGCTCGCCAAACAGGAGCGCCGCACAATTTTGCGCCGACTCACTGAAAATTCAGACTGAGAATATGCATGGATAACCGGATTCGTCACGCTGCCGATTCATCAACTCAGCCCTTTGTTCTCGACTCAAGATAAGCTTTAAGCGCCACGGCGTTGTTGTGCCGCTCGTCCTTGGCTGAGTAGACCAGGGTCAGCCGACCGACTTTGGCCTTTGAGGCCAGGTCCGCCAGGAGTTCCTTGTGCTCCGCCAGTTCGAGGAAGTACCGATGCTTGAAGTCATCCCATTTTGCCGGGTCATGACCGAACCACTTGCGCAGTTCCGTACTCGGTGCGATCTCCTTCATCCAAGCGTCGAGCCGCAGATCGACCTTGTTGATGCCTCTAGGCCATACCCGATCAACCAAAACGCGAAAGCCGTCGTCATCTCCCGGGTCCTCATACGCTCTCTTCAGAAAAATCTGCATCTAACCACCCCTTTCTCCAGGTTGACCGGATTCATGGCATGGTTCTGCCGAGTAGTGAACTCCCCCCACCGGTGACAGATCGATAAACCCTCCCGGAGTTGTCTTAAATACGAATCCCATCCTACCCCTTGTAGGTGAGCACCCGCCCCCACAGGCTGCTGGTCCCCCACAACCCCGAGCGCAGGCATTCGAGCTGGACGATCTGGCTGTGGTCGACGAACAGATTCACTTCGGGACCATAATTCTTGATGTACCAGGCGAAGACCGCTGGGTCGGCTGCCTCGAACATGACTTTTTCCAGGCCGAGCTTGTTGACGATTTTGGCCGGGATGTCGGTGCGCCACTGATTGACGCTTTCAGTGATCCCCTCGGATTCAATCATGATCATGTAGGCCCCGGCGTCGATGAAACGCTGGGCCTGCTGGATGGCCCACTCCGGGTCGATCGTCCCCTCGGCTTCCAGGGTTTCGGCGGCGCTCGCTCCGCCAGCGCCAAACTGGATGCCGACCTCGGGTTTGGCCTTGAGACCTATTTTCTGCACCTTCTCCACCAGGCGCAGCCAGTCGTCGGTAGGGATGGTGATGAAACCGGTGGAGACCTCGATGATGTCGAAGCCCAGCGCCTTGCATTCGCGAATGTAATAATCGACCGCCTCGGGCCCCTGGGTCAGGACATGCTCGATAAAGCCACCAGTGGAGACGGCCACGTCATATTGGTGGCAGAGGTCGAGCAGGTCCCTGACTGCCGAGCGCGGCATGAGGCTGAAAGAGCCCCCGGCGAATTTGAGGGCGTCGACATAGTTCCCCATGGTCTCCAGCACATCCTGGAGATAGCGCTTTCCCATGATCGAGTAATAGGGCCCGCGGATTTCCGTTACGCCGCAAGTGCGGGGTTTGCTCTGCCGCTGGTTGAGGCGCAGTTGTGCAAAAGCGCGTGTTTCGTTCTCTTCCATTATATTTCCTCCCTTCGCTATGCCTGTCTGGAGCGCTTCTCCGTAGTCGGTCCGTTCCATCCCTGGCAGAAACCGCCGTCCCAGTCATTTCATCTTGGCCGCTTCACCTGAGCGAGCAGGTCGGTCAACTCTATCACCCAGCGGTCCTCCAGGTGCCTGATTGTAGCCAGGATCTCCTTCTGTAGCTTCTCATCGGCAAAAGGATGGCTGAGGGCGGTGAACTTTTCCCTGGCGGCATCCCAGCCGACCGGCCGCGTGTGAAACCCTTCGTAATCTTTTTTCTCTCGGCTGACGGTTCGGCCGCCCTTAAGTTTAATGGTAATTCGGCAGGCCATCTCGTCTGGGAAGCGTTGGGAATACACATCCGTAGCCCGTACTTCTACCTTGCGCAAAAGTTCCTGAACGTCATTACTTTCTATCCGCTGCTGCCGGTATTGATCTGGCAGGAGTTGCCCGTCGAGCAGTGCTGCCGCCACCATGTATTGCAGGCTATGGTCAGCTTCCTCCTTGGTGCGGACGACGGTTTTGTCCCCCTCTTCGCCGCCACCGATGATGTTGAACGCAACATCAAAGGTATCAATGTTGATCTTATCGATCTCGTGTGGCGCGAAACCGTGCTCCTCCTTGAGTTCGAGAACACCCTCGATGGTCGCCTGAGAGTGGATTTCGGCGTTGTATTTCTTGGTAATCGTGCGTCGCACCCGTTCGATATTTTCCCGGCCCCAGTCAAGTTCGAAGGGGCCGGCGATGGAGTCCATAAAACCTTTGTTTCCTTCGAAGACTTCGGGAGGTCCGGTCACTCCGCGCATGGCCAGAAAGGCGGCATGAGTGCAGCAGAAAGCGGTGTTGGGATAGGCAAGACCTTTCCAGTGGGAGAGAGCGCCGGTGCGGGTAACCCGCAGGGCATTGAAGGCTGTGCCGCTGATGGCCAGTGCATTTGCGGTCTTTTGGGCATCGAGTCCCAGCGCCCGAGATACCCCGGCGGCCACCGCGTAGGAGCCTTGGGTGGTGTGATCAAAACCCTTGGCCCTTACCGGCGCCACGTCGGAGAGTCGGCACTGAACCTGGTAGGCAACAGCTAGGGCAGTCAACAGTTCTTTTCCGTCGGTATCGGCATATTCAGCCGCGGCCAAGACTGCACCGAAGTTATCGCTCGGATGGCAGGTCTCATTTTTAGCCAGATAGCTATCGTTGAAATCGAGATAACGCACCAAGGCACTGTTGTACAGGGCAGCCCGGTCGGGGGCGACGCGTCCACCACCGATAAGTGTACAGCGGCCATTACCGCCAAAGTCATCCACCTGTTGGCGAATGAGGCGAACAGGCTCGCCAGTCAGCGCGCCAAGTGCGCAGCCAAGCGAATCCAGAATGCGAATCTTGAGCTGTTCCAGGGCGTCACCGGAGAGGTCGGTGAAGGAAGAACGCACGACAAAATCGGCCAGTTTTTTCACCAACGGCATTGCCGCCTCCCGCAACCAAAAAGGTTGTTCATTAACGTGACGAAGAACTCCACCGATTTGCTCTTGATATCGGTTTTTCGACACCTGGAACTGTACCCCCCGAATAAGTCCAGCCTATCCCAATTTCCCAATAACACAACATCAAGGCATCGAGTGCATGTCCATCTGCCGGATACATTCGACTTGAAAGATGATATTTTGCCTTTCCGGGTTGCGGAAGGAATCCGGTCCTCTGCTGGTCGGAGGTGGAATCGGAATAATGTGGTAGACTTCACCGAAACTTGTCGGCCACCAGTTCCTGCCTGGCCAGGCCGTTCAGCGCCCCAAGAGGAGGATACCATGGCTAAAATACCGTGGGTGGATCAGGATGAATGCATTAGTTGCGGTCTCTGTATTGATAACGTCCCAGGGGTCTTCCGTTTCTCCGACAATGGTAAAGCGGAATGCTACGATTCGAATGGCGCTCCAGAGGAGCAGATTCAAAGCGACGCCATCGATGTTTGCCCAGTATCGTGCATACACTGGAAAGAATAAGGATTCTGTGCCGCTGGAGGTTGTCATGCAGCGCTACCAATGCATCGTTTGCAACTACATCTATGACCCTGCCGTCGGCGACATCGAGAACGGAGTGCCTCCGGGAACCCCCTTCGACGACCTTCCTGAGGATTGGGTCTGCCCGGTCTGCGGCGCCGGCCAGGACATGTTCGAACCGTTAGCGTAAAAAGCTGAAAGGAAAGAGTGTTATGAAGGTGGTCGTCATCGGCGGAAGCGCGGCGGGACTATCCGCGGCAAGTCAGGTCAGGCGGCTGGCCTCGGATGCTCAGGTTGTGGTTCTGGAAAAAGGTCGCGATCTCTCCTACGCCGCCTGTGGAATGCCTTACAACCTTTTTTTTCGCGATACACCAGTGGAAGCGTTGTACGCCCTGAGCTACGACACCATTGTGAATGGTCGGAAAATCGACTACCGCCTTCGTAGCGAAGTGGCAGCCATCGACCCGATGCGGCAAAAAGTCCAAGTCCTCGACCACGTAAATGGCAGAGTGTACGAGGAAGGGTATGACGCCCTCGTTTATGCTACCGGCAATCGCCCCCATCGCCTCGACCTGCCGGGGTTCGACGATGAAAACGTCTTTTATTTCAAAACCCTGGAGGACACGCGTCGCACCAAGGAGTTCCTTTATGAACGAGCGCCGAAGACCGCTCTGCTCGTCGGCGCCGGGTACACCAATCTGGAGTTGGCCGATGTCCTCAGCAACATAAAAATCAGGACCGTTCTTCTGGAAAAAGCCCCGGCCATTCTGCCGGCGTTCTGCCCTGCGGTCCGGGAAAAGGTTGAGGAAAAGCTCCAGGAAAAAGGGGTTGAATTCTTTGCCGGCGTGGACATTTACGAGAAGGCCGGGAATGTCGTCAAAACTTCCGCCGGTGACTTCGCCGCCGAACTCGTGGTGGCTGCGGTCGGCGTTCGGCCTGCCACCGAGATCTTCGCCGCGGCGGGCGGCCTGCTTGGGGTGGCCTCTGCAGCTAGCGTCAACCCCTATTTGCGCACCAATCTCCCCAACGTTTTTGCCGCTGGCGACTGCGCTGAGCATTACGTGAGGCAGCTTGGCCGCAACGGCTATATGCCTTTAGGGCCTGTCGCCAACAAACAGGGACGGCTGGCAGGAAGCAACCTCATTCATCCGGACAACATGCGCCGCTTCTCCGGCATCGACCAGACAGCCGTTTTCAAATTTTTTGACCTCACCATTGGCACCAGCGGGCTGAACGAGCGCCAGTTGCTGGGAAAGGATGCTGCCTACGCCACCGTCATTGTGGATAACGACACGCGGGTGGCTTACCCCGGGGGCGGCCGGATGCGAATCGTTCTGTTCGTGGAGAAAGGGAGCGGACTGTTGCTAGGCGCCCAGATGATCGGCCAGGATGTGGTTGCTAAGCGCCTTGATGTACTGGCAACAGCCATCTACAAGGGGATGACGGTCTTCGAAATCGCGGAACTGGATCTCAGCTACGCTCCCCCCTACGCCCCGGTTTGGGACCCGGTGTTGGTGGCGGCCAACCAGGCCATAAAGATGGCTTGATCGGCGAAGGTCCTTCATCCCGCGGCAGAAACATCTGAAAAATCCTGGCGCCCGGTTCTGTCCTTCCATCGATGGAGACACCGGGAGGCTTGCCCTAATCTTAATGGGAGCGCACGCCAGAGACAGCGAAGGTCAATCGGCAGAGAAGGCGGAGTCATGAGGAGAAACCCAACGGAAATACTGGAATCGGAACACCGGATCATCGAGAAAATACTCGGTGCCATGGCCCGTCTGACAGAGGCGCTAGAGAAAAGCCAGGTGGTTGCTCTGGAGGACATTGCAGCCATGGCGGAGTTCATGCGCACGTTTGCCGATCAGTGCCACCACGGCAAGGAAGAGAAGCTCCTCTTTCCTATTCTTGAACAAAAAGGGGTGCCGGTCAGCGGCTGCCCATTGGGGATATTGATACACGAGCATGCAAAGGGAAGGTCCTTCGTCAACGCACTGTCCGAGTCGGCCGTTGCCCATGCGGCGGGAAACCTGGAGGCGAGGGTGCCCCTTCTATCAAGCATGAAAGGATTGCTGGAACTCTACCCCAACCATATCTGGAAAGAGGACTACCTGCTTTTCCCGATGACGGACAAAATTTTAAGCCCGGAAGAGAATAAGTCGCTGTCCATAGAATTCGAAAAGGTGGAAGCGGAAATCGGCCCGGAGACTCATCGCAGGTTTGTGCAAATCGCAGAGCAATTAGCTGAAAAAACAAGGAAGTTTTGACAGCAATCATCCTTGGGGCAGGAGCACAGGTTAACAGCAATGCAACCCCTTTTCCATGCAGCACGGGCATTTCATTGGTCCTTCTGCAACTTTGGGAAAGGAACTCTCGGGGGTGGTTGACATATCCCCTGGTTGCTCTGATTTTTAGTACGGGAGAACCTCATGCGCTGGTTCGACAATCTGAAACTCAATTCGAAGTTGAACCTCATTCTGTCAATTCTTTTGGTCTGCCTATTTCTTCTTGTGTCGCTTCTCGTCTATCGCGACCAGCGGGGGAAAATCCTCGAAGTAGCCCTCGAACATGCCCGCGGAATCGCCCGACAGATCATTGAAACCCGAAACTATATGGCAGGCGCTGTTCGCGATGAACCGGAAAACAACTATGCGCTGGTTCCAGAAGTGGTTGCGACAGGCGTAGCCAAGAGGATGACCACCGGAAGCCCATACTACGTTCGACAGGTTTCTCTGCGATATCGCAATCCCCAAAATCGGCCCGATCAATTTGAGGTCGAGCAACTCAAGGAACTAAGCCGCAAATCAGTAGCTGAATCATATGAAACGGCCACGGTGGACGGGAAAAAGGTGTTGCGCTACATGCGGGAAATGGTTGCGGAGGATAACTGCCTTCAATGTCATGGCACCTACGCAACGGCGCCGCGTTTCGTCCAACAGCTTTTTCCGCCAAATCATCCATCATATAATTATAAAGTCGGCGAAGTCATTGGTGCAATCTCGGTCAGTATTCCGATGGCGACCTTGTACCAGGGAATTGGAATAAACCTCCAGCGTGATCTCCTTTACCGACTGGGTATATTGCTTTTCGTGTTTGCCACGATGGTGCTTCTGGTCCGGAAGTTCATCATCACTCCCATCCTGGTCGCTTCCGCCACCATGAATCGGGTGGCCAAAACCGGTGATCTTTCTGCAAGAATATCCACAAAGGTCGGCAAGGATGAGATCGGTGAGCTCATCAGCAGCTTTAATGAGATGATGGAAGAGCTGGAGCGTACGACTGTGCTGCGTCAAGAATCCGAAGATCGTTATCGCAACCTCATCGAGGCGGCCCCGGTTGCCATTGCCACCTTTTTAGAGAACGGTAAGATCATCATCTCCAACCGTCTGGCAGAGAGTTTCTTTGGCATGCCGAGACAGGAGTTGCTTGGGAAATCCATTTTTGATTTTCTCGAAAGCAAAGACAAGTTGAGACAAAAAATAGACAAATTCATGCAATCAGGCAGTAAGGAATGGCAAATGGAAACCACCCGTGATCACATTCGCGATGTGAGAGGGCACCTTACGGAGGTAGAGGTGACTCTGATATTGGCCTCAAAAACGGATCATTCGCCAATGTTCACAGTTGTTTTATCCAGTCATTAATGCAAAATTAGGTTTATATAGTTGAACTTTGTAACTGTCATCCTAATTTTACCAGTTTGTCACATGCTTGAACTGTAGAAGACAAAATTTCAAAGATTATCCAATGATAAATCATGTATTTTGACGCCGCCCTGGTACGTCAAAAGGTTTATTTATTGAAATAATAAACAATTTCATCAACCAAATCTGCGAAGGTATATTTTGGTGCTTCAATATGGGTTTTCAACCCAAGACTGTCAGGGGTTTGAACATCTTTTACAAGTTTTCCAATTCACCTGAAACCCCGCACAAAATCGAAATTCCCTTTAAAATACAAATACCTAAGGAGCTTACCGAAGAACCGATCACTCTCGGCGATCACCTTCGCCGCCGTCGCCTTGAGCTTGGATTGTATCAAAAAGATGTCGCGGAACAGATTGGCGTGACAACCTCCACCGTCTGGAATTGGGAAAACGGCTGGTCGTCGATCACATTGAGCTGCATGCCAAAATTCATCAAGTTCCTCGGCTACAACCCGATCCCCTTCCCCGAGGACCTTATGGAGAGACTGGCCTGGTACAAGCAGGTCAACGGGCTCTCGTTGGAACAACTCGGTGCCGAAATGAAGCGTGATCCCGAACAGCTGGCCGACTGGTTGACGGGAAGGCATAATCCTTGTCGACGAAATCTGGAGGAGGTTGAGCTATTTTTATCAGGTCACGTCCAAGAACCTGGCGCTGTCCAGCGATGGGGAGCTGTCTTGCCGGAAGAGAGTGCTGCGGCAAGTGATTGAATGAATTCTTTTCTGGCAAGGACGACTTCAGAGAAGCTATGAGGAACGTGATCCTGCCGAAGGCGTTTATGTAAGGCTGCCCACTGAGTCAATTATGCCGATTAAACGCCTCAGAATTTGAGTTGAATAGGCCTTCCCTCCCGTTTGGAAACAGGTGATTTTCGACTGATGAGCTGAAATAATGCCATTTTTCGACGAGAAGAAATGATTTTCGACTTATGGAGAAACGTTGGAACAAATGATTTTTTTATGAGCAGGCTGGCAGACATGCGGTAGCTCTGCACGAAATAAATACGCCTTTAACACGCCCAAACGGACATGAGAAAGAAATCCAATTTAACGACAAGGCGCGTCATCACGCCGGGTCCCGGACAAGATCACCGTGGGCACCAAACGTATGAAAACCAACTCGCCGACAAGCTCTACAAGAGTCTGGGTTACAATGACGGCAGGTGTTACCACCCATGCATCCGGCAAGGCCAGGGCAAGCGGCAGCACCACCAGGGAATTGCGCGTCACCGAGCTAAAAATCAGTGCCCTGCCGGCCCTGGTATCCAGACGATAGACCTGCGCTGTCCAGCGTGCGAGGAGCGGCATAATGGCCATGAAGGCAATGTAAAGCGGTACAGCCTGACCAACGACAGGCAGGTATTCACCGATTCTGTCGATCTGGGACGCCACAACGAGAAACAGGGTAAGCGCCATAAATGGCACCGGAAGCCACCCGGTCGCGACAAGCCAGGCTTGACCGCTTTTCTTGCGCCTGGCCCAAATCTCGCTTGCCAGGGCCAGACCCAGAGGCAAAGCGATGAGCAAGAGAAATGCCTGCAGGAATGGTTCGGCGCTCATGACCCGTGCGGCCTGTCCACCCATAAATAACCACAGATACGCAGGCAGTAAGAGCATCTGAATCAAAAGCAGCATAGGGGTAGCCGCAAGCACAAGCCGCGCATTGCCCTGACCGAGATGGGTAAAAACGATGACGTAGTCGATGCACGGAGTGAGCAGCACCAGATACACTCCCAGTAACAGTGGAGGGTATTCCGGTAAAAATTGCGACAATCCCCAGACCAGAGCGGGCACGATGACAAAATTGACGGTCAGCAGGGCTCCGGCAAATCGCCGGTTGACAAACGCCTGACGCAGCTGGAGGAAAGGAATCTGCACAAACATTCCGTAGAGCATGATGGCCAGCACGGGCGAGATTAGCAGTTCCAGACGCGCGCTCCAGACGGGTTGCCACAAGCCGAACCCTGCCCCGGTGGCCAGCGCCCCGGCATATAGCCAGACTTGATTTTCTTCCAGATTTTCTCTTGTCATCATTCCTGCAAACAGAGACATCAGCTCTGAACAGCCCCTGGCCCAAAGTCATTCAACAGTCGCAGGCTGTTGAACACAACCAGCAGCGTCGCCCCCATGTCGGCGGCAATGGCCATCCAGAGCGTGGCCATTCCGAACAGAGTCAGGACGATGAACACCGCTTTCAGCCCCAATGCGAAGCCGATGTTCTGCTGGATGTTGCGTAATGTCCGGCGGGAGTGACGGATCAGCCAGGGCAGCTTGGACAGGTCATCGCTCATCAGGGCCATGTCGGCCGTTTCCAGGGCTGCGTCGGTCCCCATGGCCCCCATGGCGATCCCGAAGGTCGCCGCCGCCATGGCCGGGGCGTCGTTGATGCCGTCGCCAACCATGGCCACGGTATTGTTTTCACGCACCAGCCGCCCGATCGCTTCGACCTTGTCTTCGGGCAGAAGTTCGCAGTGGTATTCCTCGATCCCGGTCTCGGCCGCAATCGCCCTGGCCGTACCGGCATTATCGCCGGTCAGCATGACGATCCGAGCGACCCCCGCGTCCCGGATTTCAGCGATGATGCGCGGGATATCTTCGCGCAGGCTGTCGGCGATACTGATCAGCCCGCAGACATGGCTGTCGTTGCCGATCGCGACGACCGTATGGCCGGCGTCTTCCAGTTCTTCCGCCCGGGCATGAATCTCCGGGGTCTCCTGGCCTTTCTCGTGCATCATCCGGTGACTGCCGACCCAGAACAACCTTCCCCCGATGCTCCCTTCGCCGCCTTTGCCGGGAAACGCCGTGAACTGCTCCGCCGGTTCAACTTCGATGCCGGCTTCGCGCGCTTTGCGCAGAATCGCCCTGGCCAGCGGATGCTCGCTGCCGGTTTCCAGCGCCGCAGCCCGCTCCAGCAGTTCCGATTCGCTGTGGCCATTCAGGGTGACCAGACGCTGCACTTCGGGTTGGCCGGTGGTGAGTGTCCCGGTCTTGTCCAGAGCCAGGACCTTAAGCCGCCCGGCTGCCTCCAGATAGAGCCCGCCCTTGATCAGCACCCCGTGGCGGGCGGCGGCGGTCAGCGCCGAAACGATGCTCACCGGGGTGGAGATCACCAGCGCGCAGGGACAGGCGATGACCAGCAGCACCAGGCCGCGATAAACCCCCTCCGACCAGGACAATCCGGCCAGCGGTGGCGACAGCAAGGCAAGGGCTACTGCGAGAACCAGCATGACCGGTGTGTACCGGGTGGAGAACCGATCCACCCACTGCTGACTGTTGGCCCGTCGGGTCTGGGCGCTTTCGACCATGTGGATGATGCGCGCCAGGGTGGTCTGGTCGGCGCTGCGGTCGGCGCGAAACTCCAGGGTCCCGTCCTGATTGATGGTGCCGGCGTAGACCTGGTCGCCCGGTTCTTTGGCGACCGGCATCGACTCGCCGGTGATCGGCGCCTGGTTCACAGAGGACCGGCCGCTGACCACTTCGCCATCCAGCGCGATCCGCTCACCCGGGCGGACCAGAACGATCGCGCCAAGGGGGACCTCCTCGACCGGTTTTTCCTGGAGATCACCGTGGTCCGGGTCGCGGAAACGGGCAGTCGCGGGGGCGAGATCGAGCAGTGCGCCGATGGCGTTGCGCGCCCGCTCGACACTCCAATGCTCCAGTAACAAAGAGAGAGCAAACAAGAAGGCGACGGTGGCCGCCTCAAACCACTCGCCGATGATGAAGGCTCCGGTCACTGCCGTCACCATCAGGAAGTTCATGTCCGGCCGCAGGCGGCGGACAGCCTGCAGAGCCCGAGGAAGAACGTACCATGCCCCGCAAACGGCGGAGAGGACGTAGAGCAGCATGACGGAGGACGGAAAAGAATGACTGTCACGATGGCCGCCGGATACAGCGTCGAGCAGGCTGCCGTGCAAGGCCCAGTGCGTGACAAAGGCTGTCAGGAGTAGGGTTCCGGAGGCAGAGGTCAGGACTAATCGGCCATGCCGCTCCCAGAAGCTGCCCTTCGGCTCGGGTCGCCTTCGCTCCCACGGTACGGCTTTCATGCCGCTCTTGCCGACCGCCTGAACAATCTGATCGTCCGAGAGCAGTCCCGGTTCAAATTCCACCGTCATGCGGGCGTTGATGACATCGAACTCAAGGTCGATGACCCCGGGCTTGCCGCCGACCTCACGGCGCAAGATGCCGACCTCTTCCGCGCAACACAGGCCCTCGACTCGGTAATCGATTCTTCTGCTCATATACCAATCCTTTTGGGGGCTAGCGTGCCTTGCCCCTCTTGTGATCACCAAACATGTGACAATATGTTCACATATGTTCGTTTAAAAAAAGCGGGAATCCGCTCCCGCTTAAAGGCTCGGGTCTTTATTCGTTCACGTGTTCCAGCCCCTGTTCCATGAGGCCCAGAACGTGCGCATCCCCCAAGCTGTAAATGACGTTCTTGCCATCCTTGCGATATTTGATGAGTTTCTGCCCGCGCAGCACCCTGAGCTGATGGCTGACCGCGGATGAGCTCATGTCGAGAAGGTCGGCCAGGTCGCACACGCAAAGTTCGGAGAAAGAGAGCGCATGGAGGATCCGGGCGCGGGTCGAATCCCCGAGGGCCTTGAAAAGGTCGGCCACTTGAAACAGGATCTCTTCCGGGGCCATTTTCGACCGCACTCCTGCAATTGTTTCGGAGTGTACGCAGGTCGTCGGGCAGGTCTCCTCGAATTCCACTTGCTTGCCTTTCGCTTGAATATGTGTTCAATTGTGCGGTAAGATAAATCCATTGTCAATATCGGTTTTGCCAGATTGGTTTTGACCCGAGAATTTCGGCCGATGAACTATGTCTCAACATGGAACCAGCTTATCCAGATTCTCAGCTGAAATAGTTTCCCCATTCGTGAGAGGGAACTTTGCTGCAAACTGAAAAATAGACCTTAACACATGCGAATCTCCACTCGGATATTTCTTTATCTTTTCAGTTTGATCGCTGTTGCCTCAGCCATTCTTGGCTACTTGTCGATCCAGGACGAACGTCGTCACCTTCTCTCCAGCATTCGCTCCGAGGCACGCTTGATGGCGCGATCGCTGGCTTCGGTGCTGCGCTTTTATCACCCGGGAGATCCGGGTGTTGATCTGAACAAGCTGCTGGAGGACATTGCCCCACAGAGCTGGAGCCCGCCACCAATGCTGCGTTTTTACGATCGTGACGGAGCCCCGCTCGGTGTAGCATGTGCACACTGCAATCCGTTGCCGCTGGCGCAGAAAAGAATCGATCTGCACGCCCTTGCGGATACCGGCCGAGAAGAATTTTTTGAAACCGGTGTGGAGCAGTACTTTTCCATGATCGTTCCGGTGAAAGGGCTTAATGGTCTTCCCCAAGGAGCCCTGGAAGTCGTTCTCCCATTGAAGCAGGTCAATCAGACCCTGGCCGGGACGACGCGTCGTTTTCTGCTCTTCACCATCGTCCTGGCCATCGGGCTCGGGACACTCATAATTCTCATTGTTCGCTGGAACATCACCCAGCCGATACAGCGGCTGATTGAGGCTGCCCGACATCTGGGGGCGGGAGATTTTCACTCGCGCGTGAAAACCAGCGGCGTGGCCGATCTTGACCGGTTAACGGACGAACTAAATCGCATGGCGGCGCAACTCGAAGAGTTGGACAGTAAACGAGATGCCTTTTATCAGGAAAAACTGCAACTCGAAAGGGGCCTGCGGCATGCGGAAAAGCTGGCTTCTGTCGGTCAGCTCAGCTCCGGTCTCGCGCACGAAATCGGTACTCCGCTCAATGTCATCAGCGGCCGGGCCGAATACCTCCTCTCCAAGCTGCCCAAAGGGGATTCTGCATGCAAATCTCTGCAGACGATCGTGCAGCAGAGCGAAAACATTGCCAAACTGATCGAACGCCTGTTGGCGTTTTCGCGCAAAGAGGAACAGGAGTTTGTTGAACTTTCCCTGCGCCGACCGATCGAAGAGGCTTATACGCTCTGCCTGCTTCGCGCCAAGCGCAGCCGCGATGAAATCGCCCTGCAGCTTGATCTTGATGAAGAGCGGTTGGTCGGTGACCCGGATGCCTTGCAGCACCTGTTCCTCAACCTGATTTTGAACTCCTTCCAGGCGATTGACGGAGCGGGAACCATTCGCATTGGCGCAGCCGGGTGGGAGCAGGGTCGGTTGCAGATTGTTTACGAAGACAGCGGCCCCGGGATTCCTGAAGAGCAGCACTCAAGGATTTTCGACCCGTTCTTCACCACCAAGCAGGTAGGTGAAGGGACCGGGCTGGGCCTGTTCATTGTCGCCAGTATCGTCGAGGAACATGACGGCGAAATCCGCGTCGAAACGGCCGCCAGTGGCGGGGTCCGTTTCCTGATTTCCTTGCCACGCAGACGGAATGACCAATGAGCATGCGTTCAGATATCCACATCCTGATCGTCGACGATCATGAAGAGATGCGCGATTTTCTGCAGGATATCCTCGCCGAGCAAGGGTACCAAGCGATGACTGCCGCCTCAGCCGATGACGCCTTGGACTGTCTGCAGCGGCGTGAGTTCCATCTCGTAATTACCGACATCAAAATGCCCGGCATGGATGGAGTCGGCCTGCTGGAACGGATCAAATCCGGTCGCGGTTTTTCTCCCTTCGTGATTCTGATTACCGCCTTCGGTGACATCAACGACACCATCGGTTTCATTGACAAAGGGGCCTATGACTACATCATCAAGCCGTTCAAGATGGAGCAGATCCTGATTGCCGTAAAACGGGCCGAGCGGGAACTGCGTATGCGCCGGCGAGTCAAGGAACTGGCGGAGCGGGTCGCCAGGCCCCATAGCTTCCAGCAACTGCTTGGCAAAAGCGCCGTCATGCAGCAGGTTTTCGAGATGATAAAAAAAGTCGCACAGGCGACAGGAAGCGTGTTGATCGAAGGGGAAACCGGTACCGGTAAGGAACTTATCGCCCAGGCGATTCATCGTGAGTCCCCGCGCAAGGATGGTCCCTTTGTGCCCATCAACTGCGCTTCAATCCCGGAAGGGTTGCTGGAGAGTGAACTGTTCGGCCATGCCCGTGGGGCTTTTACCGGCGCCCAGGAGCAAAAACCCGGGTTGTTCATCGCGGCCAACGGCGGCACCCTGTTCCTTGATGAAATCGGCGAAATGCCCACCTCCTTGCAGGCCAAGCTGCTGCGAGCGATTCAGGAGAAAAAAATTCGCCCGGTCGGCAGTACCAACGATATCAGCTTCGATGTACGGATTGTCTCCGCGACCAATCGAGACTTGCGCCAGGCAGCAAGTGTGGGGACCTTTCGCGAAGATATTTTCTACCGGTTGGCCACCTTTCAGATAGAGGTCCCGCCGTTACGGCAACGACGTGAGGATATCCCCCTGCTGATCGAAGCTTTTCTTGCCCAGCATGTTGCCCAGGGCCGCGATATTTTCTTCCCACCCGAGGTATTGCGAGCTCTTATTGATTATTCCTGGCCCGGCAACGTACGCGAACTTCGCAGCATGGTCGAACGTTGTATTTATCTGTGTGAAAGCGAAACGGTCCAGTTTGAAGATCTGCCAGAGGAGATGCGCCAGCAAATCCGGCCGGAAAATCGCTATTGTCTGCCCGACGACAAAACTCTCGAAGAAGTCGAGCTCGATTATATCCGCTTCATTCTCGACCGTTGCGAAGGGAACCGGGTCCGTGCCGCCGAGATCCTCGGTATCAACCGCAAAACCATCCAGCGCAAACTCAACGATTAGCTGAAGCCAAGCTGCGACTATTTGTCGCAGAGGCCGTTTTTGTCGCAGACAGAACAAGACGCTTCAGCCCCACCTGAAAATTCCATCAGTCGTTGTTTCCCTTATAATTCAAGCAACTTGTCTGGATTTTTTGCCGCGTTTGTCACCTCTGGCACACCTTGTGCTCATTGTCTCCCGTTGATGTGCCCCTCGGGGCTTTCGTTCACACCTCGAAGGAGAGCGGAAACGAATGAAAAAATCGAACAAAAAAGTGCTGATTGCTGTTCTGGTGTTGCTGGCCAGTGTTGGTTTCCTGATTTATCGCGGTTTGGCCAACACCAGCGTCTACTACATGACGGCCGGCGAACTGAAGACCTCGACCCTGGGGCGGCAGTTGGGCGCAGATCAAACAGTCCGGGTCGGTGGCCTGGTGGTTGACGGCAGCATCGATTACAACCAGCGCGATCTGTCTCTGCGCTTTTCAATCAAGGACGAAAACAATCCGCAGGAAGTGATCGACGCTCTTTACAATGGCGCCAAACCGGATGCTTTTGAACCGGAAATCGAAGCGCTGCTCGAAGGCACCTACGACAGGGACAAAAACCTCTTCCTGGCAGACACCTTGCTGGTGAAGTGCCCTTCCAAATACGAATCTGAACAAGAGAATCCCAAGGAGGCTCGTCAGTGATTACGTTCGGTAATTTTTCCCAGGCGGCAGCGCTGTTCTTTACCTTGTTGTCGATGGGGCTGCTTTTGTGCGGGCTGTCTCGCAACAACGTCCGACTGGTTCAGGCGGGCAAACGGGCGCTGATTAGCGCGGCAATCGCCACGACCCTGGCCTCGATTGCCCTGGCCTACCTGTTCCTGACCGACAACTTTTCGGTCGAGTACGTCGCCTCTTATTCCGACCGGGCGTTACCTTTGTTTTACAAGCTCACCGCCTTCTGGGCCGGACAGAAGGGGTCGCTGTTATTCTGGGCCTGGGTACTGAGCCTGTTCATTGCCCTGGTGATTTTCAACAATCGTCGGGAAGCTGACGATCGCAATACGCCCTATGTTTACCTGGTCCTGGCCGGAACCCTGGCTTTTTTCCTCTTCCTGCTCTGTGCGGTCAGCAGCCCGTTCGAAACCCTCGGTTTTCTGCCGCGTGATGGCCAGGGTTTGAACCCGATGCTGCAAAACCCGGGGATGATTTTCCATCCGCCGACTCTGTTTCTCGGTTATATCGGCTTCACTATCCCCTTTGCCTATGCGATCGCCGCGATGATCACTGGCAATACCGGTGCGGACTGGATCCGCAAGACCCGCGCCTGGAATGTGCTCTCCTGGATCTTTCTGTCGATCGGCATCATTCTCGGCGGTCAGTGGGCTTACGTGGAACTGGGATGGGGCGGCTACTGGGCCTGGGATCCGGTGGAAAATGCCTCCTTCATTCCCTGGCTGGTGTCGACCGCCTTTATCCACACGGCGATTATTCAGGAGCGGCGCGGGATCATGAAGGTCTGGAACATGGTGCTGATCCAACTCACATTTCTGCTCTGTATCTTCGGTACCTACCTGGTCCGTAGCGGCATTCTGCAGTCAGTCCACGATTTCGGCTCGACCGGCCTTGGCGGCTATTTTCTGGTCTTCATGTTGGTCGCCATGATCGGAGGGATCTACCTGCTGGCCGAAAGCTACAGTGAATTCAGGACCCCTGGCAGTATTGAGTCCTACCTGTCACGGGAAAGTACCTTCCTGTTCAACAATGTTGTCCTGCTGGCGCTGGCCTTTGCCACCCTGCTTGGCACCATTTTTCCGATTCTGTCGGAAATCGTCACCGGCAACAAGATCACTGTCGGGCAACCATTCTTCAACCAGGTGAATACACCGCTGTTTTTAATCCTGCTGCTGCTGACCGGCATCTGTCCTCTGATCGGATGGCGGAAAGCCTCGGCAACCAACCTGAAGCGCAACTTCCTGGGTCCGGCGCTCACGGCTCTGGTCTGCGGGTTCATCATGCTGGCCTTCGGCGTCACCCAACCGTACGCTTTGCTCGCTTTCCTCCTCTCCGCCTTTGTTGGTGCCACCATTGTTCAGGAATACCTGACCGCCATCCGTTCGCGGAAAAAGCTGACGGGCGAGTCATCCGCTTCGGCAGGGCTCAGGCTGCTCTGGAAGATGCGTCGCCGTTACGGTGGCCATATCGTTCATTTCGGTTTGGCCATGATGGTCATCGGTATCGCCGCTTCTTCTGCCTACAAGTTGGAAAAGCAGGGGACCCTGCGCCAAGGTGAGTCGATGAGTATTGGCGACTTTGAGCTGAAATATGAAAGCTTCCGGCAGTATGAGAAATTTAACCGCACCATCTATGCCGCAACCCTCGGCGTATTTCGCGATGGCAACCGGATTGACGAACTTGACGCGGAACGACGCTACTACATCAACGCCAAGCAACCGACCACCGAAGTGGCCATTCGCTCGACGCTGGCCCAAGACCTTTATGTCACCATGCCGGGGATCGGCCAGGGCAATGAAATCACCCTCAAGGTAGCGGTTAATCCGCTGCTGATCTGGATCTGGTTCGGGAGTTTCCTGATGGTTATCGGCGGGATTTTAGCGATCATCCCCTCAAGGAGGAAAGCATCATGAACCGACAAACCTCATGGGCAATTCCGGCACTGCTGCTGACGCTGCTGGTGGTTCTGGTTCCGGTAACCGTTTTTGCGGAACTGACTCAAACGGAAGTCTCAGAAAGCCTGACCTGCTATGCCTGCCCTGGTGAACCGCTCGTCGTCGATCGCTGCAGTGGCGGCGACCAGATGCGTGCGGCGATCGACCGAATGCTCGAAGAAGGCAAGACCAAACCGGAAATCCTTGATTATTTCGTGGCCCAGTTCGGCGACAGCATCCTCACCACGGTACCGAAAAAAGGTTTCAATCTGGTTGCCTACACCGGGCCGCTCATCGGCCTGCTGGTTGGTATCCCGGTGGCGCTGCTAATTATTCGTCGTTGGGGATCTGCAGGGCGCAAACAGACCGCAGAGAACGGATCTTCCGGGCGGCCAGCTCAGCTTGATGAAAAGACCCGGCAGCAGATCGAAAAAGAATTGTCCGCTATGGATGAGGAGGATTGATTGATGGAAAACGCGATTTTACTGGTGATCAGCGTCTTGCTGCTAGTCTATACCCTGCGGCCGGTTTTCCGCCCTGCTGAACCGCTGCATCTTGACATCGATGTGGCCCAACGGCGACGTGAAGCACTCCAGCAGGAAAAAAGACACAATCTCAAGGCCATCAAGGATATCGATTTCGAACTGGCTACCGGCAAGATCAGCGCCGACGATCACGAAGAATTGAGGACCCTTTACAGCCTCAAGGCTGCCGAAGCGATCGAAGCTGAAAAACGCCTGGACGACGAAAAAAAAGGTTAAATCAACTGTGAGTGAACCGTCATCATTCCTGCGCATCAGCGGACTGCGTAAATCCTACGGCAGCCGGGAGGCACTACGCGGTATCAATCTCGACCTGCAGCGCGGTGAGTTCCTTTGCCTGTTCGGCCCCAATGGTGCCGGCAAGTCGACTCTGCTCAAGATCGTCGCCACCCTGCTGCGACCGAGTGCCGGACAGGTCAAAGTGCAGGATTACGATTTGGAGGAGCATCCGGAACAGTATCGTGCTCAACTCGGCATGGTCTCGCACCAGTCTTTCGTCTATCAGGATTTGAGCGTGCTCGAAAACCTGGAGTTCTATGCCACACTTTACGGTGTTGAACAGCCCAGGGAGAAGGCACTGGAATTACTTGAGGAAGTCAAGCTGGCCGACCGCTACGATATGCTGGCGGCCAACTTGTCACGCGGGATGCAGCAGCGCCTGACCATTGCCCGCGCCCTGGTCAACGACCCGGCGCTACTGCTGCTTGATGAACCCTACACCGGCCTCGACGAACACGCGGCCAGTGTACTGCGCGATCAACTGCAGATCCTGCACAGCCGCAAACGCACCATCGTAATGGTGACGCATAACCTGCGCCGGGGAATGGAATCCGCCACCAGGCTCGGAATCCTTGTGCGTGGCGAACTTGTTTACCTGCAACAGAAAGCGGATGTCGATCCGACCACTTTCGAGCATCTCTACTTCCGGCACCTGGAGGCGCAATGAAGAGCCTGCGCCAGATCCGTTTTTTATGCGGTAAAGATCTGCGCATCGAGTTACGCAAGAAAGAATCGCTGGTATCGATGGCCTTTTTCGGCGTGCTGATCCTGGTGATGCTGAATATCGCCAACGGCGTCGGCAAACAGATTGATGCCGAAGCGGGGGCGGGAATCCTCTGGGTGGCAATTCTGTTTTCCTCGGTACTCGGTCTGGGAAGGGTCTTCGCCCGGGAAAAGGAAAATGGCTGCGTCGCCGCGCTGCTGATCAGCCCTGTCTCCTCCGGTGAAATCTTCGTCGCCAAGGCGTTGGTCAATTTCAGTCTGATGCTGCTGGCGGAGTTGGTGCTGGTGCCGATCTTTTTCGTGCTGTTCGGCGCCAGACTCAGCGGTGACCCGCTTGCTCTGCTGCCCATCCTGGTACTGGTCAACTTCGGCTTCTCCACGACTGGCACCCTGGTTTCAGCGATCTCCGCCGGAACCCGGCGCAACGAGGTATTGCTGCCGATCCTGCTGTTTCCACTGCTGCTGCCGCTGATGACTCTGGCGGTCAAAGCAACGGCACTGGCGCTGGCGGCAAAACCCCTTGCCGACCTGCGCGGCCAACTGGAACCGATGGCTGCGTTCTGCGTGGTTTTTGCCGCAGCTGGCTACTTACTCTTCCCCTTTGTCCTCAGGGAGGACTGATATGACAACCTTCAACCGTTCCGCGCTCTTTCCCGGACTTGCCGCTGTGCTGATCCCCATAGCTATCGGCATGGTCTTTTTTTACTCGCCGTTGGAAAAAACCATGGGCAGTGTACAGAAGATTTTCTACTTTCACCTGCCACTGGCCTTGACGGCTTTCCTGTCATTTTTTGTGGCCTGCATCAGTGGCATCATGTATCTGCGTAATCGGCAGCGAATCTGGGATGCCCGGCTGGCGGCCAGTGTTGAAATAGGCGTGGTGCTGACCACGTTAGTGCTGATCACCGGCTCACTTTGGGGCAAGCCGATCTGGAACACTTTCTGGACCTGGGACCCTCGTCTGACCACCTCGCTGATTCTCTGGTTCATTTTTGCCTCCTGCCTGATTCTACGCTCGGCGATTGATGAAGAAGGCAAGCGGGCCACTTTTTCCGCCGTGATGGCGATCGTCGGCTTTGTCGATGTGCCGATCGTTTTCCTGTCGGCCCGGCTGTTCCGCAGCATCCACCCGACCGTCATCCGCGCCGATTCGGTCGGCCTGGAGACCTCGATGCTTGTGACCCTGCTGGTTTGCATGGCGGCCATGCTGGTCTTCTGGGTCGGCCTTTATAAATTTCGCGTCTCCTTGTTTCTGCAGGAGGCCATGATCAACGATCTTCAAACAGATGGGACAAAATCATGAAAGATACGTATCTGGTTTTAGCGTATATGGCGATCTGGATCGGCCTGAGCGGCTATGTTGTCGCGCTGGCCCAGCGGCAGCGGAAGCTGTCGGCAAAGATCGAAGTTTTGCACAAACGGCTTAGGGTGAAGGAGGATTGATCGTGGAAATGACGATAACAACCCGGCGCGAAATCGTCGTGCGTGGTTTCTTCTGGGCGCTGCTGGTCTCGGTTTCGCTGCTGACGGTCTATTTTCTCGCCACGGGCGGGCCGGCAAAAAACGTGGACAAGGATCATGGTCAGGCCGATGTCCAGCAACAGATTGTCCAGTACAAGGCGATGCTGGCGAGCAATCCGAACGATCTGCAAACCCTGATCGGCCTGGGTGATCTCTATCTGAACACCAGCAATGTGCGTGATGCCTATCAGACTTTTTTACAAGCCATGAAAGTCGATCCGAACAACCTCCATGTTTTGAGTGACCTGGGCAACATCTATCAGCAGATCGGGAAGTATGATCAGGCACTGGACAGTTACCAGCGAGCCTATCAAGTCGACCCAAGTCACGGCAGTATATTGTTAAACATGGCTCTGCTCTACAGCCGCCACAAAGAGGATACGGCTAAAGCCTTGGAACTATTGGAACAGCTTATGGCGAGCAATCCGGAACCTCAGTTGGCGGCTACGGCTCAGCAGGAAATCGCCCGGATCAGGCAGGCAGCCGGCGGTTCGCCTGACAACAACGGAGTTCCGGTAAGTCGATGAGGGCGATCGAGGCTTATGACAAGGCGCGAACCAGGCTCGATCACATGAAAACAGTCATGGCTGAGTCAGCGGATCAAATGTCATGACGAGCCTGCAAACACCGCTGCTCTACGCAGCCTTCGGCGCCTACCTGCTGGCCGTTCTGCTATATTTGCTGCATCTAACCCTGCGTCGCGACTGGATGTGGCGCAGCGCCTTTGCCTTGGTCCTGGCCGGCTTTACCCTGCAGAGCCTCTGCCTCGGGCTGCGATGGTGGCAGGGCGGCTATCTGCCGGTCACCAACCTGTTCGGCACCCAACTCTTTTTCAGTTGGGCGCTGGCGGCGACCTATCTCTACTTCGAACTTCGCTATAAAATCCACGCGGCAGGGCTGTTCGTAATGTTCTGCAACCTGCTGCTCTACGGCAGCGTGCTGCAGCGCAGCGCCGAACTCCCGCCGCTGATCCCGGCCCTGGACACGCCACTCTTTACGCTGCACGTTTCCCTCTCTTTTGCGGGCTACGCCTTCTTTGCCATGGCCTTTTCCATGGGCGTGCTCTACCTGCTGCAGAAACGCCTGCAATCGGGGCTGTTGCCCGACCTGATGCTGCTGCGCAAACTTAATGAGGAAGCGGTCTTCCTCGGTTTCAGTCTGTTTACCCTGTGCATGATTTTCGGCAGCATCTGGGCTTATGTCGCCTGGGGATATTACTTTTCCTGGAACATCAAGGGGGTCTGGTCAGCCCTGGTCTGGTTGTTCTATGCCGGCATGTGCCACGCCAAGTTTATCCGCCGCTGGCAGGGGTCAGGCTATGCCGCCCTGTCGATTGTCGGCTTCGGTGTGGTGCTCTTTACCTATCTCGGTATCGGCCTGTTGATGAGCAGCAACCATCCCCTCGACTGATCGGGAGACGCGAAGATGACGAAAAGCTCTCTGTTCGACAACAAAATCTGGAAGTTCCTCTGCTCCCTGAAGCTGTCCATCGTCCTCGCTTCGGCTGTTACCCTGATGGCGATCGGTGGCTCGGTGCTGATGCCATTCAACCCGCGAGTATTCGGCAGCCTGGACAGTATGCCCCTCGGTCTCTGGCTGAGCCAGGTTGCAACCCGGCAACCGGGATTGACCTGGTGGATTCCTGTCGGTGGGATTTTGGTCACCTTGCTGGCAGTGAATACCCTGTGCTGCTTTATTGACTGGCTGCGCTTTATCAAAAGTCGCTGGCGCAAATGCGGTGAATATTTGATTCACATTGGCTTTGTGCTGATCCTGGTCGCCTTTTTGTGGGGCAGTAAGGCTGGGTTTCGCAGCGAGCAGAACGGGCTGTTGGTTGGCCAGAGCAAACCGCTCCCACAGCTGGGCGTCACCTTGAAACTGGAAGCCTTCAAACCGGTTCTGGCACCAAGTGGCCGACCGCTGGAGATGCTCAATACCCTGGCACTCTATAAAGAGGATCAGCTTCTCAAACGAGTGCAGACCCGCAGCAACCACCCCTTGATCTGGAACGGGCTAGTCGTCATTCCGAGTTCCTATGGCCAGACCATGCGTGGCGGACGCTATTTGCCGTACAGTATCCTCACCATCAACTACGATCCAGGTACAAATCTCGCCTTTGCCGGCTCCATCGCCATGGGCTGCGGGGTGTTGTTGACGCTGGCCTCTTTTTATCGCAAGCGGACTCGTGGCGATCGGCCCGATATTGTCTGAGGGTGACGAAGCGATGGGGCTCAAATTCCACCACAATTGGCCAGTAGTTACGAATCCACATCCCACCGTTTCCGATCAAGGAGGTTAGCAATGCGGGTTGATGCTCCTCGCGTGAGCCCATTCGCCAAACCCTGGTGTTGGTATCTTTTGGCGACAAGCTTCGCGGCGGTTGATCAGCTCACCAAGCTTGCCGTCTCCACCTTGATGCCTTACGGCCAGAACATTCCGCTGACCGGATTTTTCAACCTGGTGCATGTCTGGAATACCGGTGCGGCGTTCAGCTTTCTCGCCGATGCCGGCGGCTGGCAACGCTACTTCTTTATCGTGATCGCCTTCGGTGTGTCGATCGTTCTGGTCATCATGCTGCGCATGCCTCGACCCAGCGCCGAGGCGCTCGGCTACAGTCTGGTTCTGGGCGGTGCGCTCGGCAACGGCTTCGACCGTTTCGCGCGTGGCTATGTCGTCGACTATCTCGATTTTTTCTGGAAAAACTGGCATTGGCCAGCGTTTAACCTTGCCGATTGCGGCCTCGTACTCGGCGTCTTCCTGCTGGTGCTGAACAGCTTCAGGGCCACAAAGGAACAACCGAGAACAGCACAGGGACTACCGTGACGAAGAAACACATGACCCGGCCTAAATCTTTCCTCCTCATAGCCAGTTTTTTAGGTGGGCTGTATTGCGTCTCTAATCTGTTCGGGGCGGAACTGTTCTGTGGCACTCGTGGCTGTGAAATCTATGCGGGCTATGGCCTGTTCGGCATTTCGTTCTATCTCTACGGGTTTGGCGGCTTTCTTGGCATCTTCCTGTTAACGCTCTTTAGCCGCTATCGATTTGCTCGTCCTTTGCTGGCCTTGACCCTTGGTCTGGCTCTGTTGATCGATACTCTGTTCCTGATCTATCAAACCCTGCTCTGGCCTTGTTCCAGCTGCCAGGTGGTGGCGCTTATGATCGGTATTTCGGCTTTTGCCGGGGCGAAAACGTTCAACCTGCCCGGCCGTAAGTTGCTGATTGGTGTGGGTATCGTCTGGAGCATCTTTTTTATCTATGTCAGCGTTGCAGTGGTTAAGGAAGTCGCCTTTAGACCTTGGCCAATTTACGGCTCTACCGAGGCGCCAGTGAAAATCTATTTTTCTCCGACCTGTCCGTCTTGCGAAGAAGTTGTTCGCAAAGTGTTTGGCGACGAGCAAACAGCAGCCTGGACTGGTCTCTACCCCATAGTGAAAAACGAGGAAGACGAAGTGCGGCTGGCAAGAGTGTTGGAAGCAGTGGCCGATAAGGTCGATGCAAATGCCGTGCTGGAGTTGTTTGCCCCCGCCTCCCAGAAAGGCCCTGCGTTGAAAATCGGCAGTCGGGTGCGACTGCTGAGCAATAAAATGGCTCTGGCCCGAAGCGATGTGACCAAAGTTCCCCTGATCCTATCGCCATACATCGTTGAAACTGGCGGTTCAGCCAACGGGCTCTCCTTGCCAATTGAAACGCTTTGGGGAGATTCTTTGGGCAACAGCTCTGACACCGGCTGCTCGACCATTGCAGCTGAGGCGGATTGTGAATAATGTCCAACGCTTATAGCTGTCGAGAAACCTGATACAACCGCAGCCTTTACAACTCAAATTAAAAGGAGAAGAACAATGCGCATTACGATTTGTCTGTTGGTCAGTCTTTTTTTGTTCGTTTCGTCCGCCAGCGCATTCAAGCAAATGAATGGTGAAGAAGCAGACTGTGGAAATTGCCATAGCCTAACGAAGGAAGAAGCAAAACAGATCTTTACCGGCTTGCAAGGGGAGGTGCTGTCTGTAGAGCAGGCCGAGGTTCCCGGTTTCTGGGAAATCGAACTGAAAACGCAAAATCAGAATATCCCCTTATATCTCGACTATTCCAAAGCTTACCTGTTCAGCGGCAACATAATCCGAATGAAGGACAAAAAAAATCTAACTGAAGAAAGTTACCGAAAATTTAACCCGGTTGATCTGTCCAGCATTCCAACTGATGATGCATTACTCCTCGGCAACCCGGATGCGGCTACCAAGATCATCGTCTTCACCGATCCGCACTGTCCTTACTGTGTTAAACTCCACGAGGTCATGAAAGAAGCCGTTGCAAAACGCTCCGATCTGTTGTTTCAGATCAAGCTGATGCCGATCAAGCCGAGCTCGAAAAAAGTTTCGGAAACAATCGCCTGCAACGAGTCGATGGAGCAACTGGAAGCCGCTTTTGCCAGGAAAGAAATCCCGGAAGCAAGCTGCGAAAGCAAGGTCATCGAACAAAATCTGGCCGTCGCAAAATCCCTTGGTATCCGGAGTACTCCGACCTTGATTTTACCTAATGGACAGATCGCCACCGGCTATAAACCGCTGAATGCACTGCTTGAAATAATTGATCAGGCGGTTGTGACGAATTGAGCAGCGTGACCGTTGCTAGCTGCTTCGATCATGCATGAAAAGACCCGATTCAGATAGCGAACTTTTCATGCCGAAATATCCTTCAACAGTGAAAGTAGGTCGTTATGCGTTATTTGCTCCTGATTGTCTTGCTTGTTTTGGTAGGCGGTGGCGCCTACATTTATTCCAATCTTTCTTCAACGACGGCGGTGGTTGCACCGGCAGTGGTCGCCGGCGATGTTGCCCCTGACTTTCAACTCGAAGATACCAAAGGCAACAGGGTCACCCTGTCTGCATTGCGCGGCAAGATCGTCATGGTGAACTTCTGGGCGACCTGGTGTCCGCCATGCAAGCAAGAGATGCCTTCGATGGAGAAACTCAATCAGATCATGGCGGGTGAAGATTTTGTCATGCTGGCGATCAACATAGAGATGAATGGCCGATCTGTTGTTCCGGCATTTCTAAAGAATAATCCTCATGATTTCACCGTCCTTTATGATGACAATGGGATCGTGCAGCAACAATATGGCGTTTACAGGTTCCCCGAGTCCTTCATCATCCGCAAAGACGGCACTGTCGACCAAAAAGTTATTGGCGCCATCGACTGGGCCAGTCCTGAAACGATCGCCTATTTCAAGGGTTTGACCAAAGGGTAGCAATTGCTACAGTAAGTATCAGAAGTCTCTTGCTGGATTGCGTTTACCGCCGGGATTCTGTCCTTCGCAACACCTGGCGCCTGTCATGCTTGGCCGGTATTGTCAGGTTGCCTCTGTATCTCCCGTTTCATTCGTTCGAATTCCTCACGGTCGATTTCACCGGCAGCATAACGGTGCTTCAACACCTCCAGTGGCGCAGAGGATGGTGGCGCGGCCCTGTTTTTGCTGAACAGGGTCTGAAACAACCAGGCGGCCAGAAAAATTATCGCCACCCAGAAGATCAGGTTGACGAGCATGCCCCAGGGTCCGTGAAAATAGCTGCCGGGTCCGCACAGCCAGCTACTGTTCCAGTATCTCATCATTAGTGAAGTTCCTTTCAGTTAAATGGGTGATGAAATCAATTGTATTTGCAGTTCGACACATGTTTGGTGATCATAGTTTTTCGATTGCCAGGCGTAACTTTTCCTGTACCGATGCAGCGATTCCCGCCAGATTCGGGTTGTCGATCGCTTGCATGGATGCCACGGGATTAACGGCGGCAACCTCGACAATAAGGTCTTCGTACTCCTGGACAATCACGTTGCATGGGAGCATCGTACCGATATGAGGTTCAGCCTGTAACGCCCAGTATGCAAAGTCCGGATTGCAGGCACCGAGAATCCGGTATTTTCTGAAATCGACATTCAGCTTTTTTTTCAAGGTCGCCTGAACATCAATTTCCGTTAGAACCCCGAATCCTTCTTTCTCGAGCTCCTCTGTGACCTTGTCAATCGCCTGGTCGAAAGACATGTTGACAATTTTGTTGAAAACGTAACTCATTTACTACCCCCTTTCCGGGTGGTAATTTCGATGGCGCACCCATCTGCGGGCGCGCCATCGAAAGCATAAGTTCTCATGTTCAAATGGCCACCATGGCATACCCTCTGTTCTGGTGGGCTATCAGGGAAATCAAACTGTTTTCGACCTTCTTGATGCCGGGTTGCAGGCCGGTGTTCTCCATGCCGACCAGTGTAAGGGCCAGTTCGCAGGCTTCCAACTGAACACCGGCTTTTTTCAGCTCAATGATGTTCCAGGAAATCTTATCCAGAACATCTTCCTTGTACTCATCCATGTCCGGATTCTCTTTTTTGTCGACCAGGCAAACCACTGATGGGCCCCGAAAACTCACGACCATATCGGGCTGCACACCTTGTCGAACCAGACTGTTCCTGACGTTTCTGATTGCAGACAAGGCGCGCAATAGCTTTTCCGGATCATCTTTTTTGACATCGAACACCACTTTGGCGGCAGTCAGCCCCGGCAGCGGCTCCTGGCCATCGGCAGCAAGGCTCGATCCAGCTGAGACCACCAGGAATAAACCAACCAACATGAAACCAACAAGCCTGCCAATAAATGTTTTTTTCATCGTTTCAACTCCATTCGTAGTATTTACGCGGTATCGTCATCGTTGCAGTTACCAGCAGCAGGAACCATAATGACCGTTGTGCATATCACGACGATCCATCATCATACCGCCACGCATCATTCCATGCCGACCGTAACTGTGGTCACAGCCCCGGTAGTCACAGGCAAACCAGGAGCCGTATCCGCCTCCGGCAACCCTGTTCACCTCCAGGTTGGCCTGGTCCAGTTTTGTCCAGTAGGTTCGTTCCAGGTTGTACAGTTCGCGCTCAAGTTTGTTGAGCTGTCCCACAGTCGTGGTGTTGTTACTGCGTGCCGTGAGAAGTTCGGCCTGCTTGGCGTTCAGTTGAGACTCCAGCTCCTGCAACTCCTTGCCGTAGCTGTTTTCAATTTGCTGCACCTGTTGTTGCTGTTCAGCACTCAACACCGGCCGGTTGGTGCCGGAATTGCCCTGCCAGTTGCCCATCCAGGCGAAGGCCGGAGTGGCGAAGGTCACGATCAGGAAGCATGTAATCAGCATTTTTCGTTTGTTGTTCATTGTTATTCTCCTTTGTTGGGTTTAGTTCGTTGTTACGCTTCAGCAACGGTTTGCTTTGTTAATGTCTCTGTGCAATGCGGGCAGCAGGTCCAGCCGCTCTCCACCACCCGACTGCAGCCGGGACAATTGCTTTTCAAGGTTTCTCCACAATGCGGACAGCGGAAAAAAACTCTCTGGATACCGCCCGAACAGTGGGGACAACTCGCATCGTAAATTTTGGACTGGCGGGCGTTTCTGACCAGCAGGCCGATGATCACCAGTCCCAGAATCAGTATTACCAGCCCGAACCCTGGCAGCCACCAGAAGGAGGACCAGAAGCTCAAGTTGTCACAGGAGTCGCCCCAATACATCTTCAGTACCCCGGGTGGCCGCAGCCGTCATAATGGCTGTGCGATTGGCTTGGCCCGTGGCTGTGACCGCTCCCGCAGCCCCAATGGCCGCACCCCGAGAGAGTCAGGGTCATTCCGATCAGAACAACCAGCAGTAGAATCATTTTTTTCATGGCAACCTCCTTAATGTGTTGTGTTGCCAGACTATAATGGCAAGGAGGATGCCAAGCTTCGGGCTGTGGTGGTAAGTACTTGAAATATTGGGATTAATGGGCCTATTGTGGCATTTTTGTAGTCAGTTGATCGGAAATTTTTTAGACAACTTGACCTTATATATTCGGTCCAATTGTCAAATTTTTTGACAGTTCAGGAGCGACCTCTCTCGAAGTATCCTGGAAAACAACATCATTGTCGTCACCTGGTCAATTGTCGATAACGGGAACGGATAAAATTCATCATATCACTGTCGACCACTGAAACCGGAATCCCAAGACTTTTGCATGTCAATCCCAGCTGACGACATACGTCAACCATCAGGTATCGATAATGCTAATACTAGCCATCGCATCCATGAATATTCTCTATTGGACTTTAGCTTCATCCCACTTTATCCTAGCCGGCAACTCAACATTGTCGGGAGAATATAGATGAAACAATTGCTACTCTTAGTCACCGCTCTACTCATAGCTCTACCAGCCCTTGCCTCGACACAGTCAGGAACGTATACATGGGAATTCGATCTTTCAACGCACAAACCAGGCGAGAAAGCCGAACTGTGGATTCCTTATCCTGTTTCAAATACAGAGCAATTGATTAGTAATCTCAAGTGGGAAGGGACCTTTTCAGAAGCAGCCGTCTATACGGATCGAGCTTTTGCAACACCAATGTTGTATGTTGCATGGGATAAAGGCATTAAACTACGTAAGCTCCTTTTCACTTTCGAGGCAGAGCGAATAGAACATGTTAAAAGAGACTTTCCGCAAACGAGTGCAGAATTAGACCCACGTGATTTTGACCTCTATCTAGCCCCGACCAGTCTTGGCCCAGTAACGGGCGAAGTGAAAAAACTGGCTGACAAAATTACTGAGGGGAAAACCAGTGTTCTCGATAAGGCGCGGGCGATTTATGATTGGACAGTCGATAATACCTTCCGTGACCCTGATACACGCGGCTGCGGCCTGGGTGATGTTACCTCTTTGTTGAGACGCCCTGGCGGGAAATGCGCAGATATAAGCTCAATCTATATTGCTCTCGCACGAGCCGCGGGCGTTCCAACACGCGAAATACTAGGCATTCGGACCGGGAAAAAATCAAAACAAGATGTGACTAAATGGCAGCACTGCTGGGCAGAATTTTACCTTACCGGATACGGCTGGGTGCCTGTTGATCCGGCAGATGTGCGTAAAGCTATGTTGAAGCAGAATCTTGAAATTGATGATCCAAAAGTTGCAGGGCTACGTGATTACTTCTGGGGACGAGTAGATCAATATCGCATCAGATTGAGTGAAGGTCGCGATATACAACTGAATCCACCTCAACATGGGGATGCAGTTAATTACTTAATGTACCCATTTGCTCAAATTGGCGATATAACTCTCGACTGGCTTGATCCAGAGAACTTCAAATATAAGATCACCTGGGAACAATAGCAGCTGATTTGATCTCAAAAAAGCCCCGGTTCATTGTTGAATCGGGGCTTTGATTTTTTAACCACTCATTATAAAAAGCAGGGCAAAATCCATTGTGTTGTCGGCAAGGCCGATGCCATCCGCCTCGAAATCTCGTACAGAGCTACGGATATTCTCGACTCCTGCGTCACGCCATTTCCCCTGAACAACTCTCACCATTTCAGGTTCCATATCTAGGGCATAAAGGGTTCCAAAGACAATTCCAGCGACGGCCAAGGTAAAGATGCCACAGCCGCAACCGAATTCGACCATGCTACCCATATAGAATCAAATAACTGTGATACCGACCGGTTCGGCAGTGACCTCGGCAATCCGCATTACCTGCTGCACACCGGCATTACGTAGCGCGGTCAGCAGTTCATCGGCTTGTGCGGCAGGCAGCGCGAGCAGCAGCCCGCCGGAGGTCTGCGGATCGTACAGCAGCTCTTCTTCGGCAGGAGTGAGGAGCCGCTGCATCTCAAGGTTGTGCTTGGCGACCATGGCCCGATTCGGTTGATTGCTGCCGGTAGTCTCTCCTTTTTTATACATCTCCAGGGCACCAGGATAGAATGCCAATTGGCTATAATCGACGATGATCCTTGCATCAGCACCGTGGGCCATTTCCAGCAAATGCCCAAGGATACCAAATCCGGTCAGGTCGGTGCAGGCGTGCAGGTCAAACTTCAGAGCTTCCTGCATGGACGAACTGCTTAGAGCGGCGATTGAGGGGAGGGTGTCGCGCTCCAGTTCGGAATAGGGAAATTTTCCGGAGCGCACCGCGTTGAACAGCACCCCCGAGCCGATCGGCTTGGTCAGGATCAGGGCGTCACCGGGCCTGGCGCCGGCATTGGTGATGATCCGCTCCGGGTGGACCACTCCACTGACGCAGAGACCATATTTGGGTTCCTCGTCGTCGACTGAGTGGCCGCCCACCAGGCAAGCCCCCGCCTCCAGAACCTTGTCGTGGCCACCCCTGAGGATCTCCTTCAGAAAGCCCATGTCCAATTGTTTGGAAGGGAACATCACCAGATTGAGTGCGATGAGCGGTCGGCCGCCCATGGAATAGACGTCCGAGATGGAGTTAGCTGCTGAAATTTGTCCGAACCAGTAGGGGTCGTCCACCGGCGGGGTGATAAAGTCCACGGTGTTGACCATGGCGATCTCATCGGTCAGCCGGTAGACCGCCGCATCGTCGGAAGTCTCGATGCCGACCAGCAGATCGGGATCGTCCGGCGGGGTCAAGCCTGCGAGTGCGTCCGACAGAACTGCCGGACCGATTTTCGCCGCTCAGCCGCAGGTGCGGGACAGGCCGGTCAGGGTCTTCTTTTTGAAAAATGCCATCTGATTATCCTCCTAGCGCTGGCATGTTGCGGGTAACGGGTATTCGATTCACCCGTGTTGAATCAATCTAGCTAATTGTCCGCTCACGCTGGACTGTTGCCCCACGGGCCAAGCGCTGGCCATGGTCCTGTCCGTCCAGAGCGGGTGCTCAAGAAAGATGGTATTCCCTGAGCTTGTTCTGCAGGGTCTGGCGAGTGATGCCGAGTATCTCGGCGGCTCGGGTACGATTGCCGTCGGTTTGGGCGAGAGTGGCCCGGATGAGATTCTTCTCCATTTCCTTGAGACTGTGTCCGGGGCGCAGGGCGAAGGGGCGCTCGGTGGACTCGGCCGACTGGCGGACGGAGGCAGGCAACTCGCTCAGGCTGATTTGCTCACCGAGGCAGAGGATGACCGCCCGTTCCACGGTGTTCTCCAGTTCGCGGATGTTGCCGGGCCAAGCGTAGGTGAGCAGTGCATCCAGAGCTTCGGGGAGAAGACTACGGATGTCTTTGCGGTTTTTGGCGCTGTATTTTTGCAGGAAATGATCGGCCAGCGCCGGGATGTCCTCGGTCCGTTCCCGTAGCGGGGGCAGTTCGAGGGGAACAACACTGAGTCGGAAAAAGAGATCCTGGCGAAAGGATCCGGTCTCCACCATATTCGGCAGGTCCTTGTGGGTCGCAGCGATCAGGCGCACATCGACCTTGATCGTCCTGGGCCCACCCAGACGTTCGAATTCCCCCTCCTGCAATACGCGCAGTATCTTGGCCTGGGTGGTGGGGCTCATATCGCCGATCTCGTCGAGAAACAGGGTCCCTTTGTGGGCCAGCTCGAAGCGCCCCTTACGCTGCTCAGCAGCGCCGGTGAAGGCTCCCTTCTCGTGGCCGAACAACTCGCTCTCCAGGAGGTTCTCATGCAAGGCAGCGCAGTTGACCTTGACAAAGGGGCCACTCTCACGAGGGCTATTCTGATGAACGGCGTTGGCGAGAAGTTCTTTGCCGGTCCCCGACTCACCGGTGATCAGCACCGTGGCATCGCTTGGTGCAACCATGGTCAACGTCTCGAAGAGTTCACGCATGGGCCGACTGGTGCCTATAATGTTGCCTACATTGAATTTCTCGCCGAGTCGTTCCTTGAGGGCGTCGTTTTCCTGTTGGAGACGCTCGAAACTCAGAGCTCGTTCCACTGTCAGGGTTAACTCCACTGTGTCTACCGGCTTGGTGACGTAGTCAAAGGCCCCCTTCTTCATCGCTTCAACAGCATTTTCCACCGATGAGAAAGCAGTGATGATGATGATTGGCAGTTTCGGCTTCGCTTTCTGAATCGCCGCAAGGGCTTCCATCCCACCAATCCGCTTCATCTTCAGATCAAGCAGGACCAGATCGATTTCGCGCTCCCGGGCCAGATGGATGGCCACATCCCCGTCGTCTGCCTCGACAATCTCGTACCCTTCACCGCCGAGATGAGCCTTGAGCATGGTGCGGTGGGCGGTGTCGTCGTCAACTACGAGGAGGGTAGGCGGTGGTCCTTTCATGATGAAGCTCCCTTCTGCGGAAGAACAACCGTGACTGTCGTACCTTTTCCCGGCGCACTCTTAACATCAATATGTCCGCCGTGCTGCTCAACAATCTGCTGAACCATCGCCAGGCCTAGCCCCGTTCCGGTCTTGCGCGTGGTGAAGAAAGGATCGAACATGCGCTCCTGTTCTTCCGGTGTCATTCCCTTACCAGAGTCCTCCACCCAAAGACGAATCTCCGTGTCTTGTGCCTCTGCCCCGAGACGAATTTCACCACCGGTATCAGTGGCGGCCTGGGCGTTCTGGAGCAGGTTGATCAGAAGCTGGGTCAGCAAGTCGGAATCAGCTGTGAAGGTCACCTTCCCGGTGGGCAGGTCGAGTTGAAATTTCAGGCTCCGGGCCGCAAAATCATCCTGAAGCAGCCGAGATGTGTGCCGCAAAAGATCGCCCAGATCCATTTCCACCGGCTCTGGCTCACGCGGCCGGGCGAACTGCAACAGGGCTGAGATGGTTCGATTGAGCCGATCAACCTCACCGACCATCAGCTCGGAATATTCCTTGGCCTGAGAGTCCTCTTCTCCGAGTTTTGCAAAATACTGGGCAAAGCCGCGCAGGGTCCCCAAGGGGTTCCGTATTTCATGGGCGATGCCGGCCGCCATACGGCCAAGGGCAGCGTGCCGCCGGGAACGCTCCAACGCTTCCTCCATGGCCTTGATCTCACGCATGTCCCTGATCATCAGCACTGTTCCCAGGGAATCGCCCTTGCGGTCCTTGAGGTGTGAGGCGCTGACCTTGACCGGGATGCTCTCGCCATTCGGCCTGCGGCATTCCATCGGCCGCTCTACAAATTCGTGGCCGTCGCGGACCAAAGGTGCAATCTCGCAATGCTCCGTTCCTATCAGGGACTCCAAGGGTTTTCCATCGGCCGCGTCCCCCTGAGTCCCGAAAAGTCCCCGAGCTTTGTCGTTGAGGGAGACAATGCGGCCATGGCTGTCCAGGGTGATCAATCCTGCGGGCGTGCTGTCGATGACGTTGCGGGTGTAAAGCTCCATGTTGGCCAGCGTGGCTTTGGCCACCCGATTTTGTTGGGCCAGGAAGAGGAAGTAAAAACCGGCCGACCCCAGCAGTAACAAGAGTCCGCCCATGAGCAGACTCTGGCGGACGTCTTCGTTTCTGGCAGCATCGAACTCGCCGGTGTAAAGGCCCACGAAAATCGCTCGCCGGCCAACCTGTTCGCCCGGCGCGCAGTCCATGCCGCACCATCTCTGCCAGCGGCCCATCATTCCGTCACCGCCGCTGCCCTTCGACACAACCGGCTTGAATTCCGTGGCCACTTCGAACACGGCCTGGTCCGCTTCATCGACTGTCCGACGAGTGAGGGGTTGCCCCTGCTCCAGGATCTGGTCGACCGGGGAGATGCCTCGGCTGTCGGGTATCGCACCTGCCGCCGTAAGCGATTTACCGGATGCGTCGGTTACGATAACATAAGCGACCGAATCAGTTCGTGCGGTCTCCCGAACAAGAGTCGTCAGAGAGTTGCCGTCCCAGTTCATCATCATGGAGGTACGGGCCCCTGCCTCGAAGGCACGGATGAGGGTCAGACCTTCCTCCAGCAGGAAATTCTCCATTAACCGTTCTTCGCGATCCAGATTTCGCCAAGAGACCAAGCCGAGCAGAATAGCCAGGATGATTGAGGCCAGAATAAGACCCACGGCGGGTAAGTGGAGTTTTTTTGGCTGTTTCGATGAGGGGATCATTTGTTTCCGTTGAAAACCATTTTCAAAATTCTTCTTGACACAGACTGGCATCAAAAGGTAAAAACCAAAAACGTGTGAACGATTATTCAGATAAAGAGGCATTATGTCAAACGATATTTGTCAACTCTACTATGTAGACAAAGAACGGGTCGCAAGGGCCAGGACCCGGATGCATGACGACCGCACTGTCGTCGAACTGGCCGAAACCTTCAAGGTCTTGGCTGAGCCGACCCGGGTCCGTATTCTTCAGGCCATCTCCGACGAAGAACTCTGCGTCTGCGATATCGCCGCCGTAGTTAACGCAACCCAATCGGCGATCTCCCACCAACTACGCATTCTGCGCTCCGCCCGACTGGTAAAATCGAGAAAAAACGGCAAGATGGTCTACTACTCATTGGATGACGATCATGTGCGCAATCTTTTCGAGGAAGGGATTCGTCACCTGAAAGAAGACTGAGTCTTTTTTTTGCCATAACACATGAATGTGTAAACATGTGTGCATGGATCAATAAAATCAAAACGAGGTTTAAACATGAACAAGCAAAGTGGTTGTGGCTGCCAAGGGAGCCAAGGCTGTGAAGAGAGCGGGCTTAAGAAGATCGTCATGGTCGGCAATCCCAATGTGGGAAAGAGTGCCCTGTTCAACCGACTGACCGGCTCCTACGTGGTGGTCTCGAACTATCCGGGGACAACCGTCGAGGTGTCCCGGGGCAAGTGCCGAATCGGACAAAAAGAGTTCAATGTCGAAGATACACCGGGGATGTATTCCCTGCTGCCGATTACCGAGGAGGAGCGTGTCAGCCACGACATCCTGCGGGCCGGAGAGGCTGACGTGGTGCTGCATGTGGTCGACGCCAAGAACCTCAAGCGGATGCTTGCCCTCACCCTGCAGTTGGTAGAGGCCGACCTTCCGGTGGTGCTGGTGCTCAACATGATCGACGAGGCGGAGCACCTCGGCATTCAGATTGACACAGGCTTGCTGGAACAGAGGCTGGGCGTCCCGGTTGTGGCTATTTCAGCTTTGTCTGGCAAAGGGGTCGATACTCTGAAGGAGAAAATCGTCACCTACCGCCACCCGCAAGAGGCCCCTCAGATCTATTACGGCGAAGCCATCGACGGCGCACTGAACGCCCTTGCGCCGATCATGCAGGCCGGTCGCGGTCTGTCGCAACGGGCATTGACCCTGCTGCTGATCCAGGGCGATGCGGCCATTGCAGAAGAGGAGCGAGCCTTGGAAGGGCGATCGACCGATTTTCTCGACGCCACGTTAGCGGAGCTGGAAGAAAAGCTGGAGGAGCCCGCCAGTTATACTGTGCCGATGATTCTCCATCAAAGTGCTGTCAACATTTGCACCGAAACCTTTGCGCCGCCGGCCAGCAAAAGCAAATCCTTTGCTAATCGCCTCAGCAGCTGGACCATGCGACCGCTGACGGGTGTCCCAATCCTGCTGCTGGTCCTTTATTTTGGTCTGTATAAGTTTGTTGGCGAGTTCGGGGCCGGGACCATCGTTGACTTTCTGGAGGCCGATATTTTTGAGGTCTACCTCAACCCCTGGATCAACGGCCTGCTTACTACCTACGTTCCCTGGGCGCCGGTGCGCGACCTGATCGGCATGGATTACGGCATCATCACTCTAGGCATTCGTTATGCCATCGCCATCATCCTGCCGATCGTCGGCACCTTCTTCATCGCCTTTTCGATCATCGAGGATACCGGTTACCTGCCGCGCCTGGCGCTTCTGGTCGACCGGATCTTCAAAAAGATCGGCCTCAATGGACGGGCGGTCATCCCCATGACTCTTGGCTTCGGCTGCGATACCATGGCGACCATGGTCACCCGCACCCTGGAAACCAAACGGGAGCGGATCATCGCCACTTTGCTACTGGCCCTGGCGATCCCCTGCAGCGCCCAGCTCGGGGTCATTCTCGGCATGGTCGCGGAAAAACCGGCCGCCATGGGGGTCTGGGGCGGCTTCATGCTCTTCATCTTCCTCTTTGTCGGCTTTCTGACCGCCCGGCTGATGCCCGGCGACCGGCCGAATTTCTACATGGAAGTTCCTCCGTTGCGCATGCCCCGCCCGGGAGCGGTCTTCATGAAGACCTACACCCGCATGCAGTGGTATTTTGTCGAAATTCTGCCGCTGTTCATTCTGGCCAGCGTCCTGATCTGGCTGGGGAAAATCACCGCAACCTTCGATGTCGTCGTTTCCTGGCTCTCCCATGTGATGGGCTGGATCGGCTTGCCGAAAGAAGCTGCAGTGGCCTTCCTGTTCGGCTTTTTCCGCCGCGATTACGGTGCCGCCGGACTTTTCGACCTGCAGCAGGCCGGGGCCCTGACCGGCAACCAACTCGCCGTGGCGGTCATCACCCTGACCCTGTTTGTCCCCTGCATCGCCCAGTTCCTGATCATGAAGAAGGAGCGCGGACTCAAGATGGCCTGTGCCATCGCCCTGTTCATCTTCCCCTTCGCTTTCGCGGTCGGGGGGATGGTGAATGCCCTGCTCAATCTCACCGGGATTCAGCTGTGATTTGCCCTTTCTGCCGCAAGGAGTTCGTCGCGAAGGACGCCAAGAAGGAGTGCCGGAGCTGTTCCTCTTTTGGCGGCTGCCAGAAGGTCAAATGCCCTTTCTGCGGCTATGAATCACCCCGAGAGCCGGAATTTGTTGAAACATTACGCGATTTAAAAAAGAAATTCAGGAGAAAAACCGATGCAGATAAATGAGCAGATTGAAGAAGCCCTGGAGGTTCTGTGGGTCTGTCTGATGGACGCCAGCCCGCAGCTGAACACGGAAAGCCAGTTGAAAGAGAAACTTCAGATCCCCCTCAACCGGCTGGTTCAGGAGGGGCTGGTGGAATCCAAGAATGAGTCCATCCACTTTACCCCGGCGGGAAAGCAGGAAGCCGAGCGGGCCATCCGCCGACACCGTCTTTCGGAGCGCCTGTTCCACGACATCATCGAAACCGACCAGGCGGATATGGAAGAGGCCGCCTGCCAGGTGGAGCATATCGTTAAAAAAGGAATCGAAGAGAAAATCTGCCGCCTGCTGGGGCACCCTGAAACCTGCCCCCACGGCAAGCCGATTCCTCCCGGGGACTGCTGCCGCAAGGCCCGCGAGACGAAAGAGAAATTCGTTGCCCCCTTGGCCAGTCTGAAACCGGGGGAGACCGGGACGATTGCCTACATCAAGGCGGGCGATTCGAAAAAGCTGCAGAAGCTGATGGCCATGGGCGTGCTTCCCGGCAATGCCATCGAATTGAACGCCAACTTCCCATCCTTTGTCTTTTCGGTCGATTACAGCCAGTATGCGGTCGATGCCGACATGGCCTCGGCGATCATTGTCAAAAGAGGCGAATCCGGGAGCTGATTATGTTTGAGACTGTTACGGGTATCCTTATCGAGTGCTGGGAAATCCTGGTCGAGTCGGCCCCTTATGTGCTGTTCGGATTTTTCGCCGCCGGGGTGCTCAAGGCTCTGCTGCCTGAGGAAACTGTGGCCCGGCACCTGGGGAAGAACAGCACCGCCTCGGTGCTCAAGGCTTCGCTGTTCGGCATTCCCCTGCCACTTTGCTCCTGCGGGGTGATCCCGGCGGCCATCGGCTTGCGCAAACAAGGGGCAAGCAAGGGGGCCTCGGCGGCGTTCCTGGTTTCGGTTCCCGAAACCGGCGTCGACTCCATCGCCATCACCTACGCCCTGCTCGACCCGCTCATGACCGTGGTGCGGCCTGTGGCCTCCTTCATCACCGCCACGGTGACCGGGCTGCTGATCAATCGCCTCCCAGAAGATGGACCTGATCCTGCCGGGTCCGGCAGCAGGATAGGCGACGGGAGCTGCGGATGCGTCACCTCCTGCAGTGGGAATCTGGCCGCCCCGGAAACCCGGACCCCTCTCGGTCGCCGCTTGCGAAACGGTCTCGCCTACGCCTTCGGCGATCTGCTAGGGGACATTGGCAAGTGGCTGCTATTGGGCATCTCCATCGCCGGGGTGATCGCCTACTTCGTTCCGGACGACTTCTTCACCCGCTATCTCGGCAATGAACTTTTGTCTCTGCTAATCATGCTCGGAGTGGGGATTCCCCTCTACATCTGCGCCAGCGCCTCGACCCCAGTGGCAGCAGCCTTGGTCCTCAAGGGACTCTCCCCGGGTGCGGCCCTGGTTTTCCTGCTTGCCGGACCGGCCACCAATGCGGCAACCATCACTGTGGTCGCCCGTTATTTCGGTCGGGCAGCGACTATCGTCTACCTGTGCTCGATCGCCCTCTGCTCCTTGGCTCTTGGGTGGCTCACCAACCGCCTCTACGCCTGGAGCGGACTCGATATCACGCGGTGGGTGAGCGAGGTCGGCGCGGCTGCCGATTCCCCTATGATGGTGGCTGCGGCCGTGGCACTTCTGCTGCTTCTGGCGCGATGCTACTGGCCGCGCGGAAAAGACGCAGATTGTGGATGCCAGACCTCCGAAGCCGACGGCACCTGAAGCCCCTCCTGCTGACCGGCGGTTCGTCGGTCCAAATGTCTGAACTACCTAAAACAGGCTATTGATTGCGGCGATCCAGCCCCCGGTACTGTATCGCCTCGGCCAAATGCTGCTGATGGATATTTTCTTCTCCCGCCAGATCAGCAATCGTCCGTGCCACCTTGAGGATACGACTGTAGCTACGTGCCGACAGCCCCAGCTTGTCGGTGACCATCTCCAGCAGTTTCTGCCCCTGGTCGTCCACCGGGCAGAATTTGCGGATATGCCGGGCGGCCATGGCGGCGTTGGCGTGCAGGCCATAGGGAGCAAGACGCTCGCGCTGGATCGTGCGGGCTTTTTCTACCCGGGCACGGATGGTTGCCGAAGATTCCCCTTCGACCGGATCGGCCAGATCCTTGTGCGGCACCCGTGGGACATCGATCTGCAGGTCGATTCTATCCAGTAATGGTCCTGACAATCGCCGCCGATAACGTTGGATGTCGTGCGGTGTACAAGTACATAAGTTACTGAAATCACCGAGGAATCCACACTTGCAGGGGTTCATAGCCGCCACCAGCATAAACGAAGCCGGATAGGTCAAACTCATGCTCGCGCGGCTGATCACCACTTTTCCATCTTCAAGGGGCTGGCGCAGCATTTCAAGGACATTCTTCTTGAATTCGGTCAGTTCATCTAAAAACAAGACTCCGCAATGGGCTAATGACGTCTCTCCGGGGCGCGGGATACTGCCACCGCCTATCATGCCGGCGTCGGAGATACTGTGATGGGGCGAGCGAAACGGACGGACCTTGACCAGAGCATCGCGCCGGGCAAGCAGCCCGCTGACCGAGTGTATCTTAGTGGTTTCCAGCGCCTCGCTGAACTCAAGTTGGGGCAGAATGGTGGGGATGCGCCGCGCCAGCATGGTCTTCCCGCTACCCGGCGGCCCGACCATCAACATATTGTGTCCCCCCGCAGCGGCCACCTCCAGCGCGCGTTTGACATGCTGTTGCCCCCGCACCTCGGAAAAGTCGGCCAGCCCTTTTTCATTCTCCGGGGCAAGCATCGAAGGTACAGGTTCCGGCTCAATCTGATGTTCTCCATTGAGAAACCCCACCACTTCGGCCAGATCGCGCACCGGATATACCGGCAAGTTGTCCACCACTGCCCCTTCCGGGGCATTTTCCTGTGGCAGGAGAATGCCGTCAACCTCCCACTTATGCGCTTCACATGCTACCGCCAGAGCACCGCGCACCGGTTTGATCCGCCCATCAAGGGATAGCTCCCCCATGTACAGGTAGCGCTTGGCATTTTCTTTCAGGACCCCTGTCGCCTGCAAAATCCCCACGGCCACCGGCAGATCAAGGGACGCGGCATCCTTGCGGATATCTGCCGGAGCCAGGTTGACGGTGATGCGCCGCACCGGGAATATATAGCCGCTGTTTTTTATAGCTGACTTGACCCGGTCCTTGCTCTCTCTGACGGCCCCTTCCGGCAGACCAACCGTGGCAAACTGCGGCATCCCCTGACTGACATCAACCTCAACTTCAACCCGGTACGCATCAATACCAATGAGTGCCCCTGAATACAGATTTGCAAGCATAAACCACCTGATCTGACAGAATAATAATAATTACACTAAATTAACTATCGCACTATAACAGCTGCGTGAGATGGCAGCAACGGCAAAGGGGATACGCGACCCTTTTCCCGCACAGATCAATGTGCCTTCAAACCCTCTTCCTCCATAAGTTCAACGCCATAGTCGATAGCAACCGCGTATGACATATTGGTAATAGCTGTCACTGTCCGGCTCCCGTCTGTGTAGTCCTGCGATGCACTGGCCGCGTCGAAGCGCCCATTGATAATCCCGATCACCAGCCCGTCTTCTACCCCTACCAGAGGGCCACCCCGGTCGCCGTCGTGAATCATATTATCGAACAGCAAGATCTTGCTCTCATTACGCGACAGCACTTTGGCGCTGGTCACCGCGCTTACCGCAATCAGAGAGTGGAGGGCCTGATGGCCGAATGAGAATCCCAACGACATCACCTGACTGCCCACCATGGTGCTCTCTGCAGTACCGATAAAATGATCCGGCAACTGCATCTCGATCTGTTGCTCCATCTGCAGCAGGGCAACGTCGCGGTCAAGATTGCGGCTTACCACCTTTACAGGGACTGAGGTCACCGTTTCATGACTGATGGGGGTAAATTCGCTCCCCGGGAGCTGCGGCACAACCATCAAGGTTGTATTCTCCTGTGGGATAATATGGGATACCGTGAGCAGATAGCCATCCTCGTGCACGAGAAAAGCCGAGCCCAGGAACTGCACCACCTCCCCTTCGCGCCGGAATACCATCATGCATCCGCCACAAAATTTCTGATATACCGTTTTAAGCATAAACACTCCGTATATGTAGCTGTAATTATTCTTGCAGAACCGGATAGTTATAGCGTTATGTCAAGCTTTAGAGCCACTCTTGTACCCGCTCTGGATAGATACGCATCCAACGTTGCGCCTTCTCATACGGATAGATGCCGTGATCCGCCTGGTTCCAGATCATGTATTGAGAAGCCTCTTCCGCACTCCAATAAAACTGATCCAGCACTTCGTACACCCGTGGCATCTCTTCTTTAAGCCCCTTGCGGACGAGGGTGTGAATCTTTTCTGCCTCGCCAAATATTTTCTGCGGATCGTCGAGAAACTTCAGCTTCCAGCGCGCAAACATCCAGTGTGGTGTCCAGCCGGTAACTACCACCCAGCGCTGATGCCGAATAGCATTTGAAAGCTCTGCGGTCATGGAAACTTCACTTCCATCGATAATGCTGTACCCCTCCAGAGCATAAGCTTTCAGAGCCTCATGTGCCCGCTGCATAATCCCCGCTTCGGAATCTATACCGATAATGGTGCGGCGGAAATTATCTGCGTACCGTTGCAGGTCTGCAATAGACTCAGCGGTGATGTACGGACGCGCACGCTCTCCACGGCCACCGGTCTGCCGCCCCACACTGACGTCCGGGACAACCAGACCGATACGTGCCCCCTCCAGGTTGGGACCCAGGTCATCGATCTGATCCTGATATTGTGCCATATAGTGTTGATGGGTAACCGGCAACCAGGCCGACAAAATCGCATCAACACTTCCGTCTGCAACGGCAGCCCACATTTCGTCCGCATCCATGCGCTGCAGTTCTACCGCTTGGCCAAGCTTCTCCTGTAATAGCGCCTGCACCAGATGGGCACTCGCGATGGAGGATGACCAATCTACATAGCCTATTTTAACCCTCTGTGCCGCGGGGGCAGGCTCCGCTGTGGCGCTAAAACCTATGCCAAGAAGGGCGATAGCCATTACAAAGCCCTTGGTGATGAGGTGTTTCATGTTGTTCCTCCTGTTTTCTGCGCGCATAAATGATGCTGTGTGATCTGCTCCCTACCACAGCCGCTTCCGCCCGAAAGTGGGGAGTTTTTCAGCCGCAAACGGCTTCAACTCACGGGTTTTCGCACCATCAAAGGAAAGTTCAAAGCTCTGCCCCTCTTTGTATTCCGCCAGCCCCTTATGCAGGGACACACACATTCCCAGCAAAATCACCGAAAACGGCAACCCCGTAGCGACCGCTGCGGTCTGCAGCGCAACCAATCCACCCCCGTAAAGAAGTACCGCAGCCACAACACCCTCCAGAATAGCCCAAAAAATACGCTGAATTACGGGTGGCTCGGTATTGCCTCCGGCCGTAATAATATCAATAACCAGAGAACCAGAGTCCGAGGAAGTGACAAAAAAGGTGATAACCACGACCACCGCAAGCATCGAACTGACGGACTGCAGGGGATAGTGCTCCAGCAATTTAAACAGGGAGACAGGGACATTTTCCTGCACCGCTTTGGCGATATCACCGGCGCCGAACATCTCGATATTGATGGCGCTATTCCCGAATACGGTGATCCACACAAAGGTGATGAAGGTTGGAACCAGCAGCACCCCTTTGATGAATTCACCCACAGTGCGTCCATAGGAAACCCGGGCGATAAACATCCCCACAAAGGGCGACCACGATATCCACCACCCCCAGTAGAAAATGGTCCACGCCTGCTGCCAGTCGGTGGCCTCGTAGGTTTCATTCCAGGTAGCGAGCTGAGGCAGATTCTGAATATAAAAGCCGATGTTCTCCATCAACGCTTTCATGATAAACAGGGTTGGCCCCATCAGCAGCACAAATAACATCAAGCCAGCGGCCAAGTAGACGTTGATCTGACTCAGTAATTTAATCCCACCGTCAATGCCACGAATGACCGACCAGGTGGCGACGGCGGTTATGCACACAATCAGGATCATCTGCACAAATACGGACTGCGGCACCCCGAACAGATGATGGAGACCGGCATTGACCTGTTGGACCCCAAGCCCCAGGGAGGTGGCCACCCCAAACAGGGTAGCCACAGTGGCCATTATATCGATAATATTGCCTATAGGGCCGTAGATACGTTCACCCAGCAGCGGATAGAACACTGAACGGATAGAGAGAGGCAATCCTTTATTAAAGGCAAAAAATGCCAGGGATAACCCCACAATGGCGTAAATCGCCCAGGGGTGCAGGCCCCAATGCAGAAAGGTCAGATCCATCGCGACTCGGGCTGCTTCCGGCGTGCCCGGCTCTACCAGCGGCGAGGCGACAAAATGAAACATGGGCTCCGCCACGCCATAAAACAGCAGCCCGATACCCATCCCAGCGGAAAACAGCATGGAAAACCACCCCAGGGTGGTAAATTCCGGCCGGGCCTCGGTGCCCCCCAGGCGGATACCGGAGAATCGCCCCAGCAACAGCGAAATCACATACACCAGGATAATATTCATGGTCCACACAAAGAACCAGCCGGCATACATACCAATGAATTTCTGCACCTGGGAAAAGAAATCATCCACATTGGCCTGGAAGATAAGGGTCAACCCTACAAAGCCGACAATCAACCCTGCGGAGACAAAAAACACCCAGGGATGGACATCAAGGTGAAACCATCCCCCTGCTTTCGAACTCTTGAGATCGTTCTTATCCATACAGATATCTCCCATATTGAACCCGCACCATAGCCGACGGGAAGTTCAGGTTTTAATCCGGTGAAAACACGCAAGCATATTCATCCCTGTGTTACCTTCACAGACCTCCCTTTGTCGTTACTTTCTAACAAAGAAGCTTGTTATTACTAACATCTTCGTATTCTGCATGCAAACCAACCCAGGCAAAAAAACGCATCAGAACGGGGGAAGTCTCTGGCATACCAGTGCTTGACGCATTTCGCGCAAAACATGATAATACCCATATGTGTCTCTGCGCAGATCTCTCCTGGGAGTGAAAGGACCCATTATGGATTTAGTTCGTGTTCTCTGTGCCATCCTCCTCCCGCCGCTAGGAGTCTTTCTACAGGTTGGTATCACAGGCCAATTCTGGCTCAACATCCTCCTCACCCTGTTCGGCTATATCCCCGGTATCGTGCATGCGATATGGATTATTGCCAGGCGTTGAACAAAAAACCTTCGCGGCAACGGCATGATTAACAACTCTCTGGGGATACCTCCATCCCTTTGCTCCAACGCGACTCTTGTATCCTTGCATGACACGTTTCGCTGGCAATGGCCATGTTTGACTATCTCTATTTCTACCTACCTGATAAGGAGTACAGCATGCTCGCAGCATCTGCCGCAGAACCGGGTTTTCTAGCTTTGGTTGGCGTTCCTTTTCTGATTTTTTTTGCGCGCATCCTCGATGTCTCTATCGGTACCCTGCGCATCACCTTCGTCTCCCGCGGGCTGAAATACCTGGCCGCTCCCCTGGGTTTTATCGAGATGCTGATCTGGGTACTGGCCATCTCCCAGGTGATGCAGCACCTGAACAGTTGGACCACCTACATCGCCTACGCCCTTGGTTTCGGGATGGGCAACTATATTGGACTGTTGCTTGAAGAGCGCCTCGCGGTGGGGAGCCTCATCATCCGCACCATCATCCCGCATCAGGAATCTCCAGGGCTGACAAACGCGCTGTGGCAGGCGGGATTCGGCGTCACCAGTGTCGATGCCCGCGGGGAAACCGGCCCGGTGAAGGTTATCTTCACTATCGCCAGGCGCCGCAACCTTGAAAAGGTGATCAACCTCATCAAGAAATTCGACCCCAATGCCTTCTACACCATCGAGGATGTCCGCTTCTTTCATGAAACAATGCCTACGCATCCCTTACGCAAAAAAAGGAGACCTTTTGCAGGTATTTTCGCCGGCAAGTCGGAAAGGTAGAGTTCGCCAGCAGAGCAGCAAGGGCGCTGCTAATGTGGATATTCCTACCAGCCGGCATTTTTTCACCGTCTGCTATTCTCACCTGCCCTCTTTTGGTTAGATACACGTCTGCTACACTAAGAATAGCAAGTGTCGCAGCAGTAACCATAACAGGGGACATTTACCCTACATGAGATAAGCGGCAAGAAGCGCTGCGGCGCCGAACCCTACAAAAGCAAAGGAGATATGCGATGTTTGAAGTCACACGCAAAGAGGGTAACCGGCTGGATATCGATTTTACCGGCAAACTCGACAGTGATGCCATGCGGGCTGCACTTGATGACCTTATGGCAAAAGGGGAAGGGATAGAAAACGGACGGATGCTCTACCGGATTGACAATTTCAGTTTCCCCAGCCTGGGCGCGATCTGGGTGGAACTGTCTCGCCTGCCGGAGCTGTTCAGATTTATCCGCAAATTTGACCGCGCAGCAGTGGTGGCCGACAAGAAATGGCTCCGCAAAATCAGTGAATTTGAGGGGGCTCTGATCCCCGGCCTTGAAATCAAGGCCTTTACCCCGGAGCAGGAGGGTCAAGCTGAAGCCTGGCTGCAGGGGGAAGGGCAGACACTTGATACGTAAACATAATGGGTAAGGGGCTGTGAGCTTACGAAAGGTGCGCTATCTGTTCCGCTACTGCCCCGTTACGGTCCAGTTACGCCCCGATGTTGGAGGAGAAGAGGTGAATGACGGCCACGCCGGAGATGATGAGCCCCATCCCGATAATAGCCGCGAGGTCCGGTGTTTGCTGATAAAGCCACATTGACACCAGGGTTACAAGCACCACCCCTGCTCCGGACCAGACGGCATAGGTTATCCCGACCGGAAGCTCCTTTAAGACCAGCGCAAGGCAGTAGAATGCCACTCCATACCCCAGCACCACAATTATGCTGGGGCCGACGCGGCTGAACTGCGCCGAAGCCTTCAGCGCCGAGGTAGCAGCAACCTCAGCAACGATAGCGATGGCCAGATAGGCGTAGCTGGTCATGGTTCCAGCCACAGGCTAAGCAGCCACTTGGGACTTGGTGAAAATCGCCTTAAAGGGAATATCAGCTGCGGCAAAACACTCCCTGCCCCCCTCTTCGCGATCCACCAGGGTGACAACACCGATAACCTCAAGACCCTCTTCGCGCGCACGCTCAATCGCCTGCATGGAAGAGCCGCCAGTGGTCACCACATCTTCAACAATCACTACCCTGGCCCCCGGCGCGAGGTTTTTACCCCCCTCAAGCCACTGGCCAGTACCATGCCCTTTAGGTTCCTTGCGAATAATAAAGGCCGGAATCGGTGCATTCTCAAGTGAACTTACCAAGGAGGTTGCCGTTGCAATGGGATCAGCCCCCAAGGTGAGCCCGCCAACACCATCAACCCTGCAGCCAAAAGAATGCACAGCTTCGAAAAACGCTTTGCCCACCAGAACAGAACCGCGTGGATGCAAAGTGGTCTGCTTGCCGTCGAAATAAAAGTTACTTTTGCGCCCGGAGGCCAAGGTAACTTCACGCTCTTCGTATGAGAGGAGCCGGATAATATCCATCAGTTCACTGCGTTCCTGTGCGGTCATCTTCTTTCCCCTCTGCGGTATATTTTACGCGTTCACTAGCGTCCCCATGCTCTGGTCGTTTCCGCGCCGGAATATGCAGGATGCATGAGTCCCGAATCTAACGTTCAAACAAGCCCAATTGATTATCTGCCTTCAGGTGCGGAAATTTTATCGGATATTTGCCGGTAAAACAGGCGGTACAGAACCTGCACATCTCTCGGTTTTCCGGATCCCGGTTTTCCGGGCTACAGGTAGCCTTGAGCAACCCTTCAGTCGAAAGATAGCCCAGCGTATCGGAGGTGATGTAGCGATTTATCTCTTCGATGCTGTGGGATGAGGAGATGAGCTCGTTGCGTGTGGGGGTATCTATGCCGTAATAACACGGATAGCTGGTCGGCGGGCTGGATACCCGCATGTGCACCTCTTTGGCCCCGGCATTTCTCACCATCTTGATGATCTTGCGTGCCGTGGTTCCGCGCACAATGGAGTCATCCACAATCACTACGCGTTTCCCCTCAATCACCTCGCGCACGGGGTTAAGTTTTATCTTTACCCCGAAATGGCGGATCGTCTGCTGCGGCTCGATGAAGGTGCGCCCTACATAGTGGTTGCGGATCAGCCCGAGTTCAAACGGAATCCCCGACTCTTCCGCATATCCGATGGAGGCCGGCACCCCGGAATCGGGGATCGGCACTACCACGTCCGCGTCTACAGGGAACTCACGTGCCAGTTCACGTCCATATTCCTTGCGTACGGAATACACTTCGCGCCCGAAGATGGTGCTATCCGGACGCGCAAAATAGACAAACTCAAAAATGCACGGACAGGGGGTTTTTTTCTCCAGCGGAAACATGGAATGCACCCCTTTTCCATCGATAATAACCATCTCGCCGGGTTCGAGTTCGCGAATAAACTCCGCCTCAATCAGATCAAGGGCGCAGGTTTCAGAGGCTACGACATAAGATCCTTCAAGTTTCCCCAAAACCAGAGGGCGGAACCCACGCGGATCGCGCACCGCCACCATCCGGGTCTCGGTGAGGAACAACAGGCTGTAGGCCCCATCTACACGTTCAAGAGCCGTGGTAATGCGTTCCGCAAGGCTGTCCGCATGACTCCTGGCCAGCAAGTGAATAATCACTTCGGTATCGGAGGTGCTGGAGAAGATGGAGCCCAAATGTTCAAGCTCATTGCGTAATTCCTGTGCATTGACCAGATTGCCGTTATGCGCTACCGCAATACTACCGCGCGCATAGTCAACCAGAATCGGTTGACAGTTTTTCACGTCGCCACTGCCGGCGGTTGCATAGCGCACATGGCCGATAGCACTGCGTCCGGGGAGGCGCTCAAATATCTGTGGATCGCGGAACACATCAGATACCAGTCCGTTTTTGCGATGGGCACGCAGCGTAGCGCCATCGGAAGCAACAATGCCGCAGCTTTCCTGTCCACGGTGCTGCAGAGCGTACAGCCCCAAGTAGGTGAGATTGGCTGCTTCGGGATGCCCATAAATACCGAAAACACCACATTCTTCCTTCAGTTTATCAAACATATTTTATTGCTTCCTTCCTACGGTGTGATGTTTCGCGCTGCACTGGCGAGATCTTGAATGATCTCAGCGGTGAATTTTTCGATACGCACGTTAAAAACCTGACTTCCCGCGCACTTCCACTGGTGTGCAGGGCTGTTTCCCAACAACTGCCTACAGCACCTGTTCGCGAATAAAATCAATGGCATTCTTATATAACCACAATCCCATCCCCTCTTCGGGCAACTCTTCGCGCGTCCAGCGCGGATGATGGGTGCGGTGCAGATACGCTTCGGGGTGGGGCATGAGGCCAAACAGGCGCCCACTTGGGTCGGAAATTCCGGCGATGGCAGCCATCGACCCGTTGGGGTTGAGGGGAAACTCCAGCGTCGGCGCAATGTAAGCGGCGTCGCTGTATTTCAGCACTGCCAGATGCTCGGCCTCTATCCGTTCCAGCACCTGCTGATCTTCAACCACAAATTTCCCTTCCCCATGGCGTACCGGGAGATAGATGCCGGTAAGGCCGCGGGTAAACACACAGGGTGATTTCTGATCTACCTTCAGATATACCCAGCGGTTTTCAAAGCGGCCGCGATCGTTTACGGTCAGGGTAGCACTCTGGGTACGATAGTCACGGTCCAGGCCCGGGAGCAAACCCATCTTGACCATGAGTTGAAAGCCGTTACACACCCCCATAACCAGATTACCATTTTCCACAAACTGCAGAATTTCGTCGAGCAGGGTGCCCCCGCTGGTTTTTATTCTGGCATGCCGCAACCGGTTAGCTCCGGCTTTGGCGCTACCCAGATCATCCCCGTCGAGAAAGCCCCCGACAAAGTTGAGGAAATGGTAATCGTGCAGGCTGACCTCGCCGGAGAGCAGGCGCGAGAGGTGTACGATATCGACACGTCCGGCACCAGCCAGACGACAGGCATTCGCCACTTCGCGCTCACAGTTGTAGCCGTTGCCGGAAACCACGATAGCTTTAACTTCCGCGGACATAATCAAAGCTCCTTCAATGTGGCCTGCCAGGCCTCTTTCAGCACATAGATATCTTCCTCGACAATCAGGGTATCGGCGCCGGCGCAAATGCGCAGAACAGGGGCGCTGGTCACTTTGCCCAAACAGCAGATCTCCTGCCCGCTGAAGAGTTTTTCGAACTCCTCCGCATTGGCAGGCGCCACCGTGACCAGCAGACGACTCTGCGTTTCAGAGTAGAGCATCTCAAGGACCGTGAGCTCCCCCTGCGTGCGCAGATTATCTAAATTGATGTTCATGCCGAACCCACCGGCAAAGGCACTTTCCGCCAGCGCCACCCCCAGCCCGCCGTCAGACAGGTCGTGGCACGAAGCCACCAGCCCAGCCTTCTGCGCCCGATTCAGGGTACGATAGCGGCGCAGGGCGGTAGCAGCATCGACCTGCGGAACCTGGTTGCCGGTAAACCCGAGAATATTGTAGAGCTCGGAACCTCCGAGCTCCGCCGCGGTGCTCCCCAGCAGATAGACTTTATCCTGCGGACGTTTGACATCCATAGTGGTGCACAGCCGCACATCATCGACCTTGCCGATTACAGAGAACAACAGCGTAGGGGGGATAGAGATCTTTTTCCCGTCGATGTGGTAGTCATTTTTCATCGAATCCTTGCCGGAGATCAGGGGGACCCCAAAAGCGACGCAGTAATCGTACAGCGCCTTGTTCGCCCGCACCAGCTGTGCCGCCTTGAACGGTCCGTCGGGGGTGCGCTCACTCAGAACCGGGTCGCACCAGCAGAAGTTATCCAACCCCGCGACATGATCTATATTCCCACCGACACACACATAGTTGCGCAGGGCTTCGTCGATGGCGCAGGCTGTCATATGGTAGGTATCGATAGCACTGTAGCGCGGGCAAATGCCATGTGCCACGGTAATTCCAGCGAAGGAATCGGGCAATGGGCGGACCACAGCTGCATCGGCGGGGCCGTCGTTGGCTTCCCCGGTCAGGGGTTTGAGCACCGTGTTGCCTTGAACCTCATGATCGTAACGCCGCACCACAACTTCCTTGGAACATACGTTAAGAGAACCCAGCAACTTAAGCAATGCCTCCTGCACTTCGGGCAGATCCGCTTCCGCAGGCTGCCGGTAGGTCTTGATTTCCCAGCGCGCTGGGATTTTCATCTGCGGATTGGCATTATGGAGAAAATCCATAGGCAAATAGGTGGCGGTCTGGCCATGGTACAGGCAGTGATAGTAACCGGAGTCGGTGAAGACCCCCAGGTCGGTAGCCTCTACGTTCATGCTCGCCCCCAGACGAATAAACTCTTCCACATGTTCGGGAGGGACGGCCAGGGTCATGCGCTCCTGGGCCTCGGAGATCAGAATTTCCCACGGCTGAAGGCCGGCATACTTGAGCGGTGCCCGCTCCAGATGCATTTCAAATCCACCGGTTTCCTCGGCCATCTCCCCCACGGAGGATGACAAACCGCCGGCGCCGTTATCAGTGATGGAGTTATACAAGCCCTTGTCGCGTGCAATGATGAGAAAGTCAAACATGCGCCGCTGGGTGATGGGGTCACCTATCTGCACTGCGGTGACCGGTGAATTCTCGTTCAGCTCTTCAGATGAGAACGTAGCCCCATGAATTCCGTCCTTCCCGATGCGCCCCCCCACCATGATGATGTGATCGCCTACCAGTGCTTTCTTTTCATGCCCCGGGCGCCCGTGCAGTTGCGCCGGCATCAGGGCGGCGCTGCCACAATATACCAGGGGTTTCCCGACAAAGCGCTGGTCGAACACCAGCGAGCCGTTAATGGTAGGGATGCCACTTTTGTTTCCCCCATGCTCAATCCCTTCGACCACCCCTTCAAAGATGCGGCGCGGATGCAGCAGGCGCGGCGGCAAAGGTTTGGAATAAAAGGGTGAGGCAAAACAGAGCACATCGGTGTTGAAAATCAGGCGCGCGCCCCGGCCGGTACCGAAGGGGTCGCGGTTGACTCCGACGATGCCGGTTAATGCGCCACCGTACGGATCGAGCGCACTCGGGGAGTTATGGGTCTCAACCTTGTACACCATGCTCCAGTTGTCAGTAAAGCGGACCACTCCGGCGTTGTCCTTGAATACCGACAGACAGATGTCATCCGCACCTTTTTGTCTGCGAACTTCGCTGGTTGTCTCCATGATGTAACTTTTAAACAGCGAATCGATGCTCTCCTTCTGGCCGTGCTCATCTTCGTAATCGATACGGGCAGCGAAAATCTTGTGCTTGCAGTGCTCGCTCCAGGTTTGCGCCAGCGCCTCCAGTTCGGCATCGGTAATCCGCGCTCCTACCCCCTCCTTCTTACGCTGCTGCTGCACCTTGGGGTCCGCGATAAAAGCCTGGATGGTCTTCATCTCCTCCAGGCTCAGCGCCAGCATTCCATCACGGCTGATCTGCATCAGAGTGTCGTCATCCACAGCCAGATCAATTGCGCGAATTTCCGGTTGCCCCGTGGTTTCCACCCTGGCCACTTGCGGCGCCAGCCCGATTTCGGGGTCGAATTCCGCGCGACTGACGATGGTCCAGCGCTGAATCAGCCCATTGGCAAGAACCCCGGCGGCGATCTCTTCGGCTTTTTGTTTATCTACATCCCCGCGCAGCAGATACTGCACCGAGGTATACACAGCCTCCTCGGCGACAAACGTGCGCCCAAGCAGATACTCCAGCGCTTCGCGCGCGGTACGCCCGGTGTTATCGGTAACTCCTGGGCGAAATCCGACTTCGATCAGCACGTCGAAATCCTGCGCCAAGGCTTTATCCACGGCGTATTCTTGAATTATGGGATCGGAAAACGGCCCTTGAGCCGCCGCTTGCAGTTCAGCGGCACTGAGCTGTGCATCTATGGTGTAGACGTCAAGCGTGCGTACCTGTTGCAATTCAATACCGAGGTGGTTACGTATATCCTGACGCACCCGCTCTGCGCGCGCATCACGCACCCCGTCTTTAAGACCTACAACAATCCTGTTGGCCATATGTTCTCCTCATTCAGTCCTCCCCTTCCAGGGGATTCATACCTACCTGCAGTGTCTGGTGCAAACGCTGAACCAAACGCAGCTCTTGCTGAACACTCTCGCGCCAGCGCGTTTGCAGCACAGTGAATCTACTCAGGTTCGACAATTAAAGCTCTCGCTGGCGACCGCCACCTGTCCGGCAATCAACTGTGGGCGACAGCCGTTCTGCCCATGTAACACCCGCTCTATCTTCTGTCGGACCAGTTCCTCAGTGTTATTGGTTTCACTCATGTGGGCCATAAATACCGCCTGCAGCTCGGGCCAGAGCAGGTCCCCAAGCAATTCGGCAGCCTGGCTATTGGAAAGGTGGCCGTGCCGACCGCGTATCCGCTGCTTTAAAGGCCATGGATATGGCCCATCTTGCAGCATCTGCTCATCGTGATTGGTCTCCAGCACCAGCACCTGGCAGCGCTGCAAGCGCTCGCGCACCAGCCGGGTAACTACGCCAAGGTCAGTAGCAATCCCCACTCTGGCGCCCCCGGCCGTCAGGATAAACCCGACAGGAGCCACGGCATCATGGGTAACCGGGAAGGTCTCTATCGCCAGATCCCGCAGCTGCAACACCCCGGCCGTTTCTAAGGTGCAATGGTCTACAGCTCCAATGGCAGGCAGGGCCGCAAAGGTCTGGGGCAGACAATACAGCGGCACGTTGTAGCGCCGGCACAGAGGCCCCGCGCCGATGCAGTGGTCTCGGTGTTCGTGGCTGATGATCACGGCGTCAAGCTCCTGCGCCGCAACTCCGATCTCCAGCAACCGCCGGGTAAGCTCGCGCGCGGAAAGACCGGCATCGATCAACACCTTGGTGCAGTCGCTCTCTATATATATGGAGTTGCCCTTACTGCCACTAGCAAGCTGACAAATACGCACCGGTTTTCTCCTGCTGCTGCATGTCTGCTTTCACACGCTTTTCATGTATAGGTTGGGTGCAATTTGTGTACAGGCAACCGGAATAAGCTGAGTAGGTATAGTGAGATTGGCGTCATCCCCGGCCTGGCCCTGCCCCGCTGCCGCAGGCAGGCAAACTCTGCCTTTACTGCTCGCGCCTTCATAACACACACGCAGTAAAAGGGCAAGAACGGCAGCGTGGTTTCGCCCCACTATTCTGCCCACGCTCAACTTCCGTGACTAGAAGCTGCCCCAAACTTTATCCCCCCAGGCGCTGGCCAGTTCCACATGCGCCTGCTACTATTTACAAAGAACGCAAACAGCCGGGTTTTAGTGCCTGCAACCCTGAACTGCTTGTGCCGGAAATGTTTGGAATACACAACACCGCATGGCCAGAGCGGCATAGCCCTTGACGCTTACCCGGTGGACGTTTATCCTTAAGCCTTAGCTGCACAACCGGTGTGCTGGCCTGTTTTCTGGCGTGGTTTTGCATATTCTGTGTAATTATCTATTTTAAAGGAGAGTGTGTCTATGTCTGCAAAAGTCGCTATCAATGGTTTTGGTCGCATCGGGCGGAACGCCTTGCGCATTGCCCTGCAGTCAGCTGATTTTGAGGTTACCGCCATAAATGACCTGACTGATGCCAAAACCTTGGCCCACCTGCTCAAATATGATTCCGTTCATGGAATTTTCCCCGGAAAAGTGGAAACAAATGGCGCCAATATTATTATTGACGGACGCCCCATAAAGATTTACAGCGAAAAAGATCCGGCGGCGCTCCCTTGGAAACAAGAAGGTATAGAGGTTGTGCTCGAAGCAACCGGCGCATTTCGGACGCGGGGGGGAGCGGCTAAGCATCTCGAAGCTGGAGCAAAACGTGTTGTTATAAGCGCACCCGGCAAGGACTCCGACGTAACGGTGGTAAAAGGGGTTAATTTTTCAGATTACGACCCGGCCAAGCACCAGATCATCTCCAACGCCTCCTGCACTACCAACTGCCTGGCCCCGGTTGCGCACCTGCTGCACAAAAAACTGGGGATCAAACGGGGCAGCATGACCACCATCCACTCTTACACCAACGACCAAAGAATTCTCGATCTGCCCCACAAAGACCTGCGGCGTGCGCGGGCGGCAGCAGTCTCTATGATTCCAACCACGACCGGCGCTACCAAAGCGGTGGCCCTGGTTATCCCGGAACTTCAGGGACGTCTTTTTGGCATGTCTATCCGGGTTCCAACCCCCAATGTATCGCTGATTGACTTTGTAATAGAAACCGAGAAAGACACGTCCGTGGAAGAGGTCAATGCCCTGATACGGGAAGCAGCCAATGGGGAGTTCAAGGGAATTCTTGAATACTGCGACGAGCCTCTTGTCTCTAAGGACTTTAACGGCAATCCCGCGTCTGGCATCCTTGATGCGCTGAGCACCGCTGTGCTCCAGGAGCGGATGGTCAAAGTGCTGCTGTGGTACGATAACGAATGGGGCTACTCTGCACGGATTGTCGATCTTCTGAACCTTGTAGCAACTAAAAAATAACCGCGAAACTGCGCCAGCGCCATTTAAACTATATGGAGTAATTGATTTGATGCTCAACAAATGTTCCGTTACAGACCTCGAACTGCGCGGGAAACGCGTATTTTGCCGGGTTGACTTCAATGTACCCCTGAATGATGACGGCACAGTTGCCGATGACTCCCGCATAGTTGCCTCCCTGCCCACCATTCGCTATATCATGGCGCAAGGGGGGCGGCTGATTCTGGCATCCCACTTGGGGCGCCCCAAAGGGGTGCGGAAGCCTGAATTCAGCTTAGCGCCGGTAGCACCGCACCTTGCCGAGCTTCTCGGACATCCGGTAACTATGGCGCCGGACTGCATCGGCGCTGAGGTGGAAGAGCTGATTGCCAATATGGCCGATGGCGATGTCATCCTGCTTGAAAACCTGCGCTTTCATCCCGAAGAGGAGAAGAACGCACCGGAATTCTGCGCCCAACTTGCGCGTCTGGCTGATGTCTACGTCAATGACGCCTTTGGCACGGCCCACCGTGCCCATGCCTCCACCGAAGGGATCGCCCACCTGCTGAAGCCCGCAGCTGCCGGCTTCCTCCTGGCTGAAGAGCTTGAATATCTGGGTAAAGCCCTGGAGAACCCGAAACGTCCGTTTGTCGCAATCCTTGGCGGTGCCAAAGTCCGGGACAAGATTCCAGTTATAACCAACCTGCTCAACAAGGTAGATACCCTCCTTATAGGGGGGGGAATGGCCTACACATTTCTTCACGCCCAGGGTTTCGAGGTGGGCAAATCACTGCTGGAGCAGGATCAGGTGGAACTGGCGGCTTCCTTGTTAAAGCAGGCGGAAGCAAAAGGGGTTAAGCTAAAGCTGCCCGTCGATCACATCGCAGCCCCTGAATTCAGCAACGATGCCCCGCTACAGATAACCGCCGATGCCAACATTCCCCCCTCCTGTATGGGGCTGGATATAGGGCCAGAAACCCTGAAACTTTACACCGATGTCATAAAGCAGGCGGCAACGGTGGTATGGAATGGCCCCATGGGGGTATTCGAGATGGACAACTTTGCACGCGGCACCATGGAGGTGGCCCGCGTCATGGCCAACTCTGCCGCAACGACTATTATCGGGGGGGGCGATTCTGTTGCCGCAGTAAACAAAGCCGGCCTTAACGCTGCCATGACCCACATATCCACTGGCGGAGGAGCCTCTCTGGAGCTGCTAGAGGGTAAAACCCTGCCCGGGGTGGCAGCTCTGACAGATAAAGAATAAAGAGCAGGAGAAATATATGCGCAAGCCTCTGATAGCTGGGAACTGGAAACTACACAAAACGATAGGTGAGGCCAAGGACTTGGCCCGTCAACTGTGCACCAAACTCGTTGACGTGCATAATACTGACATCGTGCTGGCACCGCCCTTCACCGCCATAACTGCTGTAGCTGAAATATGCACAGGTACTGCCATTAAGGTCGCAGGGCAGAATTGCTATCCGGAACCGCAGGGTGCATTTACCGGCGAAGTATCCGCCCCGCAGCTCAAAGACGCGGGATGTGCATACGTCATTCTTGGACATTCTGAACGGCGCCAGATTTTTGCTGAAGACGACACCTTTATTAATGCCAAGGTGCATGCGGTTTTACAGGCAGATATGCAGGCCATTCTGTGCGTAGGTGAAACGCTGGAGCAGCGCGAACGCGGTGATTTGTTTGAGGTGCTCAACATTCAGATACAGAACGGCTTAAACAAAACAAGTGCCACCCAGATGGAGCATCTCGTTATAGCCTACGAACCGATATGGGCTATCGGCACCGGGAAAACCGCCAGCAGCGAGGATGCTGCGGAAGTACACGCCTACATCCGCGGCTTGCTGCAGGGGATGTATTCTCCTGCAATAGCACAGAACACGCGAATAATATATGGCGGCAGTGTCAAGCCGGACAACATCAGTGCCCTGATGGCGCAAGCCGATATTGACGGAGCGCTTGTTGGCGGAGCCAGCCTCAACGCTGTTGATTTCAGCGCCATCGTCAATTTTCCCCGCTCAATACACATGGCGGATTCCGCCAGATAAAAGGAAATTCACTGGTGCGCTGCATGCAATTGTGCTAGGGTCAGGGGTCAGCCGTAGTAGCAATGACTGTTATTCTCGGCTTTGTATCCCGCGCTGTACTATGCGGATATGTACCAAAACATGCACGAAACAAGCGCCTGAAGCGCACGTAAGCTGCTCGCAGTACAGCATTTTCACTAACAACCGGAGTAGACTAATCACATGACCACTGTACTTCTGATAATCCACGTTATGGTTTCCATATCATTGGTAATCATCGTTCTTCTCCAAGCAGGCAAAGGTGCAGAAACCGGCGCATCATTCGGCGGTGGAGCAAGCCAGACCATGTTTGGTGCCAGTGGTGGACAGACATTTCTGAGCAAATCAACCACTTTGATGGCCGCAATTTTCATGCTTACCAGCCTCTCCCTGGCCTATTTTCACGATCAGGACGGAGCGGGCAGTATTATGCCGGAGCAGGTAAAGGTACAGGAGACAGCCCCTGCCCCGCAAGCTCCTGCTGTCCCGTCAGAGCCCCCTGCCCCTACACCCGAGTAATTTCTATGTTGACAGCTATATCCTAAATAAGTATAAAGAGCCCTGCATTGCCGAAGTGGTGGAACTGGTAGACACGCACGCTTGAGGGGCGTGTGACCTAACGGTCGTGCGAGTTCGATTCTCGCCTTCGGCACCAGCTTTGCATAATAACCCGACTACTAAAGTGGTCGGGTTTTTTATTTCCATTCTATCCTCCCTTCCGCTCGCCCACCGTATCCGGAAGAAGCTGACATAATCTATTTTACCTCCTGGGCGTTATGCGATAGCATGGGCGTTTAACATTTACCGCTGATCAGGCAGATTGGCGTTTCTATGCAAACCTTTCTACGCAAACCATGTAAAGGAGTATCAACGTATGGGACAGAATTATTTCAACACATTGCCTCTACGGCGTCAGCTTGAAGAGCTTGGCACCTGCCGCTTTATGGGGGCCGATGAGTTCAGGAATGGCTGCGACTATGTAAAGGGGAAAAAGATTGTCATAGTTGGCTGCGGCGCACAGGGACTTAATCAGGGACTCAACATGCGTGATAGTGGGCTTGATGTATCTTACGCCCTGCGCCAGGAAGCAATTACTGAGCAGCGCCAATCCTACAAAAATGCGGCAGAAAACAATTTCCCGGTCGGCAGCTACGCTGAGTTGCTGCCACAGGCAGATATTGTGATGAATCTGGCCCCGGACAAGCAACATACCGACGTGGTCAATACCGTAGTCCCTCTGATGAAACAAGGAGCCGTGTTCAGTTATGCTCACGGTTTCAATATTGTAGAAGAGGGGGTTCAAATCCGTGCCGACCTCACTGTAATCATGGTGGCGCCCAAGTGCCCCGGCTCTGAAGTGCGCGCAGAATATACCCGCGGCTTCGGCGTGCCGACCCTCATTGCTGTACATGGCGAAAATGACCCCAAGGGGGACGGCCTCGAAATTGCTAAGGCCCTGTGTTCGGCTCAAGGGGGTGATCGCGCGGGCGTTCTTGAATCTTCTTTTATCGCTGAAGTGAAGTCTGACCTCATGGGGGAGCAGACTATCCTGTGTGGCATGCTCCAGACGGGTTCAATTCTGTGCTTCGATAAAATGGTGGAAGAAGGAATTGAGCCGGGATATGCCGCCAAGCTGGTGCAATATGGCTGGGAGACTATCACCGAAGCCTTAAAACAGGGCGGTATCACTAATATGCTCGATCGCCTTTCCAATCCGGCTAAGATCCGCGCATTTGTGCTCGCCGACGAGCTCAAGGAAATAATGCGCCCGCTGTTTCAGCAACATATGGACGACATTATTACAGGAACTTTTTCTGCCACTATGATGCAGGATTGGGCAAATGATGATAAGGATCTGCTGCGCTGGCGCGAGGAGACCGGACAAACCGCTTTTGAACGGACTGGAGCCAGCGGTACAATCAGCGAACAGGAGTACTTTGATAAAGGGATCTTGATGGTGGCAATGGTCAAGGCCGGGGTAGAACTGGCTTTCGAATCGATGCTGGAAGTAGGGATCGAGCCTGAATCCGCCTATTATGAATCACTCCATGAGACTCCCCTTATCGCCAACACTATTGCGCGCAAGAAACTCTATGAAATGAACCGCATAATCTCTGACACAGCCGAATATGGCTGTTATCTCTTTGCCCATGCCTGTGTACCTCTTTTGGGCGATTTCATGCGCGATATTTCAACCGATGTCATAGGCAAGGGGATGAATATTGATGATACCAGCGTGGACAACAGGACTCTGGTGTGTATCAATGGTGCCATCCGCGGCCATTTCATTGAAGATGTGGGCGCAGAACTCCGTGCCGCCATGTGTGGAATGCAGCCCATCGGCCAGCAGGACTAGAATGCCTGCCTGACTAACATACAGACAGCTCAGAAATAAATATTACCTACAATACAAAAGGCCCGCAGCGTGTACACGCTGCGGGCCTTTTGTATTCAACTACAAGTTTAATTATAGCAGCAAAGAAACGGCCTCCTTTGCGGCCGCCAGAAACTCTTGCGGCAGCACCCCGATGAGAACTATAGCGAGAATAAAGAATACCCCCAAGGCTTTTGAACCAACCGGCATCAGGATAGGATCCTTCTCATCGTCAGCGCCGCAGTACGCCGCGCGTGCCATCTTCAGATAGTAGAACAATGCGACAGCTGCATTGATAACCCCGATTATAACCAAGGCGTAATAGCCCTTATTGATAGCTCCGGTAAATACAACAAATTTACCCACAAAGCCAATAGTCGGTGGGATACCAGCCATACCGAAAACCGCTACCAATAAGGTCATAGCGAGCAGTGGTGAACGGCGGGACAGTCCTCTCAAGTCATCAAAGCTGACATTTTGCCCTTCAGGCGCGATGTTATAAATAACGTAGAAACAACCCAGGTTCATGAGCAGATAGCCGATGATATAGAATACGGCAGCTGCCATGCCCAATAGATCTGCCGTCAGAATTCCGAGCATTACATAACCCGCATGGGCGATACTGGAGTATGCCAACAGGCGCTTGAGATCATTTTGAACCAGTGCAGTGAGATTACCAAACGTCATGGATAATACTGCAAAAGTCGCAAGCACCCAGGTAAACTGAGTGATGTCAGCACCGGCAACAGCAACGAGACGCAGCAGCAGCAATACCGCACCAACCTTAGGCAGTGTTGCAATAATGCTTGTGGTTTCGTTGGCTGCGCCCTGATACACATCAGGTGTCCAGAAGTGCATGGGAAACATCGCCAACTTGTATAAGAAGCAAATCAGCACCAGGACCATGGCACATACAGCTAGCGGTTGTGTTGCCACTAGCGATGGCATTAGTACCGCAAGTTCATTCAGGTACGTCGTATGTGCAAGTCCGAAAATGTATCCCATGCCATACAGAGTCAACCCGGTTGCGACTGCACCAAACATAATATACTTAATGCAAGCTTCGGCAGACATGCGCCCTTGTCCCTGGCGAAATGGGATCACGACATACAGAGCATACGAAGAAATTTCAAGGCTCAGCAGGATGGCCAGCAACTCTACAGAACTGCTTAGAAAAACCAAGCCTAAGGCGCTGACCCCGAGAAACATGTTGTATTCTGCATGAAGCTTAGGCTCAATCCCCACTAGTCCACGCCCGAGGGCAAACACCAGAAACAAACCACTTAAAATAATGATCTTGAATAACTGCGAGAGGGTATCGACCTGATACGCATCGAAGAACAGCAGCCCATTGGCACCGTAACTGGCAACTGCCGCCACTAGCACAACCGCCGACATAACCAGGGTAACCCCCTGGATCACTTCTGTGCGTAAATTGCCCAAGGTCATGAAAAACAAAACCAGGACCATTAACATCAGTGCCATTTCCGGCATAAAAACTGTGTTTAGCATAATTGATCCGCTTCTTTGATTAGAAACTTACGATACTTTTAATCCACACACCTGCATCGTGCAGCAGCGCGTGGTGCTCACCCGTATGTGCCACTTCAGGGATAACACTACCAGCTTCAACCTGACTGATCAGATGAGCAACACTGGTATCCATCATGTCGAGCAGCGGCGTGGGATGCAAGCCAATCCAGAACACAAACACGGTCAGAAAGGCAAGCTGGACAATCTCACGTGCATTGCAGTCGGCGATTGCATGACTGTCGTCGCCGTGATGCGCATGCCCGTCAGAATCATCCCATACCATTTTCTGCAACAGGCGCAGCATGTAGGCCGCCGCGAGAACCGCACCGGGGATTGCAACAGCCCCAACCAGAGGGTACTTTTCAAACGCACCGAACAAGACCAGGAACTCCCCTACAAAGCTGTTGGTGCCGGGGAACGCCAGGGATGAAAGGGAAAAAATGCCGAGAAATGTGACATATATCGGCATAATCATGCCCAGTTTGCTGTTGTCGGCTATTTCACGGCTATGGGTGCGCTCGTAAATCAGGCCAATCAAGATAAACAAGGCCCCGGTGGTAACCCCATGGTTAATCATCTGCAGCATAGCTCCCTTGATTCCCCCGGTGTTGAGGAGAAATATTCCCAAGGTTACAAAGCCCATATGCCCCACAGATGAATACGCTATCAACTTCTTGATATCGGACTGCCCCAGCGCCAGATACCCGCCAACGATAATGCTGACCAGGGACATAACGAGCAGGATTGGTACGCAGTAGTATGTAGCCGCCGGGGTGATAGGGAGACAGAAACGCAGGAAACCGTAACCACCCATTTTCAACAGGATACTGGCCAGTATAACCGAACCTGCAGTAGGGGCCTGTACGTGCGCCGCCGGCAGCCAGGTATGAAACGGGAACATGGGCATTTTGATGGCAAAACCCAGGGCGCAGGCAATGAACACCCACATCTGAAATGAGAAACTGTACGTGTGGGTCATCAATTCAGGAATAAAGAATGTCCCGGTATTGATATACAAAGCTATGATAGAAACCAGCAGAAAGATACTTCCGGCAAAGGTATACAGGAAAAACTTTATCGAAGCGTAGTCTTTACGATCCCCACCCCAGACCGCGATGATAAGGTACATGGGAACCAGCATACCTTCCCAGAATATATAGAACAGCACGGTATTCAAACTCAGGAAAACCCCGATCATGGCTGTTTCCATAAGAAGCATGACAACCATGAATTCTTTAATCCGGGTCTTTATGTAGGTCCATGAACATAATACGCACAGCGGCATTACAAATGTAGTAAGCAAAACCAGCAACACACTGATTCCATCAACACCTACGACGTAGTCGAGGTTGAGAGCAGGAAACCAGTGGCGCAGTTCTACAAATTGAAACTTAGCTGTTGACCGGTCGAAATGGGTCCACAGAGGAATTGAAATCAACGCTGTGAGCAGAGTTACAGCCAGACTCCAGTATTTCAGCAAGGTATCGCCACGTAGAAACATAGCAATAACAGCCCCGACTACCGGCACAATCAACAGCATTGAGAGGATCGGGTAATTCAACGTGTTCAGTATAAGATACTTTTCCATGACTTCCTACTGTCTCGAATGAGTTAATGCGTACGGCTTAAAAACTATCACACCAATACAACCACAATCAGAACCACGAACACCAGTCCTGCTGCTGCCCCGATATACTGCTGCAGTTTTCCGGTCTGAAACTGCCTGGTCTGCTCGCCAGCTTTAATCATCCCCTTGGCACTCCCGTCCAGAGCCCAGTCAATCCCCTCCCAGTCAAACCAGGAAAGTGCCCGCGCAGTGGCCATGGTAAAACGCAGCCCCACATTCTGATACACGTTACTTACCCACTCATTGGCTGCATTAACCGGTTTCTTCGCCAGCCACATGAAGCCCAGTGCCCCTTTGCGGTAAAACCAGTCGAGGTCAAGATTGGAAACATCTTGGGGTTTGAGATATTTGACCATGATGTAAAAACCCAAACCGGTAAATCCAAGCCAATGGAATGTTTCAGTAAGGTGGTAGCTGTTGTACGGATGAAAATCGACCGCATACGGTAACATATTGTACAGATAGTCAGGATAAACCCCGAGAAAGATGCACATAAACGCAGCCATGAACATCCCGATCTGCATATTCCAGTGCGCCTCCTTCGGTTTAATGCCTGCATCATTGGGGCCGAACCAGATAAAATAGGGTAACTTAATCCCCACAGACAGGAAGGTACCCACTGCTGCGAGCGAAAGCATGTGCATGATAAGTATCCGATGATCAGCTCCGGCTGCACCAATAACCATGGACTTGCTTATAAAGCCACTGGTAAGGGGGAAGCCCGAGATCGCGATGCCCCCAATTACAGTGAATACAAGCGATAGCGGCATATATTTATACAAGCCCCCGAGTTCACTCAGCTTAGAACGCCCTGTCATCTCAAGCACACTGCCAACACCCATGAACAATAACGCTTTATACAGAATATGTGCATAGGCGTGGGCGACGGCACCGTTAACTGCCATATGGGTACCAATACCGATACCGCAAACCATGTACCCGACCTGGCTGACAATGTGATAAGCAAGTATTCGGCGTGCATCATTTTCAACAACCGCGTACCCAACCCCGTACAACGTCATGATAGCGCCCAATATCGCCAGGGCTTCATAGCCAGCAAAGCCACGTGCCAGTACGTACACAGCTGTCTTAGTGGTAAACGCGCACATGAAGACCGCGCCGGTAACGGTAGCCTCCGGATAAGCGTCCGGGAGCCATGCATGGATCGGGGGGACGGCAGCATTTAACATGAACCCGATCATGATGAGATAATCTCCCAGCGTCGCTGTATCTGGAGCAATCAGGTTAAAACTCAGGTCATGGACATTCTGGTAACGCAGGAAAATGCCGCCAAACAATATCATTCCACCAACGACATGGACCAACAGGTAGCGGTACCCGGCCTCAATGGAGCGTCTCCGCTTGCGATACCAGATGAGAAACACTGAGGCAAACGCCATCAGCTCCCAGAACATGAATACAACCAGATAATCGCCCGCCAATGTCGTTCCCAGTGAACCAGCAACATATAACCACGCTGCCGCATGTTGTCCACTTTCCTTGACGTGTAGACCGAAAATGCTGCCAATCAGAGCCATCAAGGTGAACACATGGAGAAACACCATGGTCAACTGGTCTACCCGGCCGAACTGAAGCTTGAAGCCCAACCATTCTACGGTGCCGAACGATGCGGGCAGGTATCTGATCTGGATAAAGGCCAGCAGTGGTACTACAACCAGCCAGATCTTTTGAGCATTAAACTTTCTGAATAAGGGCAACAGCAGCGCGCCGACAATAAAAAGCGCCGCCGGGTGCATAAAAATACTACTTGTCATAATAATCCGTGTCCCTCTCCAGCCATACGTGCGACAGCCCTTTGCAGAAAACAATCATCAGCAGACATCCGAGCAGGCCGAATAGCGCCCAGTAGCCTATGACATGATCTCCCCAGAAATGGGCTCCGCTCCGATCTGCAAAAAAATCAAATACAAGCGCAAAGCCCAGATAAGCGAAGAAAATCCATTTCATTACAGTTGGGCGCTCACGCAGATACGTTATCATTTGTGCGATCATGACTTCACCATCAGATTTATAAGGTCAAGGAACAAATCGGGGTAGACGCCAACCAGTACCGAAACCGCTGCTGTAATAACCAGAGGCACCACCATAAACACAATCAAAGGTTGTTTTTCCAAGCTACCGGTAACGCCGACATCTTCGGGCAATGGTTTACCGAAGAATCCCTGCAAGAAAATCGGCACAAAATAGCCTGCATTAAGGATAGTACTTACAAGCAACACACTCAGCAGAATCCAATTATGGATGTCGAGAGTTCCCAGCGCCAGATACCACTTCGTAACGAAGCCCCCAACCGGCGGAACCCCGATCATACTCAGAGAGGCAACCCCAAATGCCAGCATGGTCCAGGGCATCCGATACCCAAGTCCGCCCAGCTCTTTGATATCTTTTTTTCCGCTGGCAACAAAGATACATCCAGCCGCGAAGAACAGTGTAATTTTGGCAAAAGCATGATTTGCAATATGGATCAAACCACCGGTGATAGAGTTTGGAGTCAGCATCGCGACACCAAGAACAATGTACGACAACTGGCTTACCGTTGAATATGCAAGACGCGCCTTGAGGTTTGTTTTGGTGAGTGCAATCACCGACGCCATGAGGATGGTAAAGGAGACAAAGTACGCGGTAAAGAGCCCCAAGCCCGTCTCAGCGAGGACGTTAACCCCGAACACAGATAGCATCACCCGGCAGATAGAGAACACACCAACCTTAACAACAACAACGGCATGCAGCAAAGCACTGACTGGCGTAGGTGCAACCATCGCGTCCGGCAGCCAGTTGTGCAGGGGCATAATACCGGCCTTAGCAAAACCGAACAGACATAACAGGTACGCAACTCCAATCGCCAGCCTGCTCGCATCGGCCGGGAAAATACCCTGGGCAATGCCTGCCGTCTGGAAATCGAGGGTTCCCGCGAGCACATAGATGATAACCATGGCCGGAAGGAGGAATGCCTTGGAGGTAAACATGAGGTACACGATATACTTTTTAGCCCCGGTGTACCCCTCTTCGTCCTGATGGTGCATAACCAGAGGATAGGTAAAGATAGATACAATCTCGTAGAACAGATACAGGGTAAACAAGTTGCCGGCGAATGCCGCCCCCATAGCCGCCCCGACTGAGACGGCATAGCAGACGTAGAACCGCGTCTGGGCATGTTCGTTGAGACCACGCATATATCCGACGCAGTACAGACTCGCCAGAATCCACAAAAAAGAGGCAACCAGCGCAAATATCACCCCAAGCCCGTCAAGATTGAGCATGACTGAAACGCCGGGATACAGCTCAAAGAGGGTATACTTGAGCTGCGTGCCGTTCAGGATTGTGGGGACAAAGCTCATCACCGATGCAAATGTCAGGATCGCACCCAGGGTTGACCAGCTGTCACGCACATTCGGCTTTTTCCCCGAGAACATGACCAGCAGCCCTGTTATCATGGGAATAAGCATTGTTATAATTATCTTGCTTGAGATTATCGTGTTCATTGCAAGCGCTTTCTCAGGTGGTGTGTTTCAATAAATGCTTTGAAACAGCCGTTACTGTTTCCTAAATCCTCAATACGCCAACTCAGTATTTCATATCCTGTATTATGGCCGGATCTTCGTTGTGGAACCGCCTGTAGACAACAATTATAATGCTCACTGCAATTGCTGCTTCGGCTGCCGCCAGCGCCATTATACACAGGGTATAGATCTGGCCGACCGCCGGATTCGGGGCTGTGAAGGTATTGAACGCCATAAAATTCAGGGCAGCACCATTCAGCACAAATTCGCTGGATATAAGCATCCCAATCAATGAACGATGCTGAATCATACCGTAAAGGCCTATTACCAACAGAAGTGCTGCAATAATCAGGTAGGTATTCAGATTATCACTAATAATCATTTCACTGCTCCATCACGTCCACCACGTGCAAGAATTATTGAGCCTATGATGGCTGTCAGCAGAATAAGCGAGATCAGTTCAAAGGCCAGGCAGTACTGAAGCAGCAGATTCTCCCCCACAAACTGAATGGACATGTCGCCGATGCGCTCTGCTGCAGGAGCGAACCTTGTCTGCGCCAGGGTGGCGAACAGTGCCAGAAACACCGCGGTGCAGGAACCAATTGCCAGCAGCAGATTTCTCCCTTTAAGATTTTTTTCAGCCAGCTGGCGCGGTGTGTTGCCCAGCATAACCCCCATCGCAATCATGATGCATACCGCCCCGACATAAATGAGAACCTGCATAACGGCCAGGAACGTACTACCCAGATGAAAATACAAACCTGCTATTCCAAGCAGGGATATCGCAAGACCGATAACAGCATGCATCAACAACTGGGAGCGCACTGCCATAAACGCACCCATAAATGTCAGAATCATGAAGGCATAAAACAGGGCCTCGGCTATGTACCGATATAGAATCATTCCCGTTCCTCCACTCTTTTGAGCAAATCGTAATGAAAGTCTTCGCGTGCAAACCCTGCAACTTCATAGTCGTCACAGTACTCCAAGGCTTGGGTAGGGCAAACTTCGACACAGGCACCGCAGTGGCTGCACTTGGTATAGTCCAGCGTATACAGTGTCAACACCTTGCCCTTAACCCCTTCGCGCTTTTCACCCTCAAGGTAAATACAGTCAGATGGACAATCGCGCATACACATGCCGCAGGTTATGCATCTGTGGGTACCGGTTTCAGGATCCTTGATCAGGTCAATGTGGCCACGATAGTTTGGCGTAACATCGATCTTCTGTCTGGGGTACTGAACAGTAACTACCGGGGAAAACAGGGCCTTCAGTGTTACTTTAAGGCCGAGTATCAGGCTCCAAGCTCCCGTAAACAGTTCTGAAAAATACGCTTTCATAGCTTCACAACCACAGCAGTAATAAGAAGATTAACCAGTGAGAACGGCAGCAGATATTTCCAGCACAGATTCATCAACTGATCGAAACGGGTTCGAGGATAAGTCCAGCGAATCCAAACGAGAAAGAACATCAACAGGTATACCTTAAGTAAGAACCAGATGATGCCGGTATACTCAAAGTACGGCAGCGGAATCCCGGAGGTGCCACCAAGGAAGAACACTGTTGCAATACTGCAGACGATGAACATGTTGGTGTATTCGGCCATCATGAACAAGCTGAAGCCCATACCACCGTATTCTGTAAGGAACCCGGCGGTAAGCTCACTCTCGGCTTCGGGCAGGTCAAACGGTGCACGGTTGGTTTCGGCAACCATGCATACCAGATAGATGAGAAAAGCGACTGGTTGCAGCACGATGAACCACACGTTTTGTGCCTCGACAATGCCCCGCAGACTGAACGTATTGGTCATAAACACGATTGCCAGCAATGAAAGCAACATCGGGATTTCATAGGCTACATTCTGTGCGACAGCACGAAACGCACCGAACATCGAATACTTATTATTCGAAGCCCACCCAGCGACCAGAATTGCCAGCACGTTGATAGCCGCTATTGCGAGGATGAACAATAACCCGACATCCAGATCAAATGCCTGGATGCGGTCACTGAACGGGATCACCAGCAGGGGGAGAAATACCGGACCGAACGACACTATGGGGGCAAGCATGTACAGCGGCTTATCTGCTTTGGCTGGGATCACCAGTTGCTTTGACATCAGCTTGATGCCGTCAATTACCAGCTGCAGGATGCCGTGAAACCCGACTTCCATCGGGCCGGTTCGCCGTTGAAAATGGCCGGCCAGTTTCCGCTCCATATAGCCCATTACCAAGGCATTGCCAAATACCAGCACTGTAGCGCCAACAACCGCAATAACGATCCGGATAATTTCCGGAGCATAAGAATTAAGAGTCTGCATATTCACTACCTGTCAATCTCGGGGATAACGAGGTCAAGGCCACCCATACTAGTAACCACATCAGATATCAGCATCCCTTTACATAGCTCGGGCACAACACTGAGATTACTGTAAGAGGGGGTACGAACCTTGATGCGGTAGGGAATGTCACTACCATCGGATACCAGATAATAGGACAACTCGCCACGCGGGGCTTCGACGGAACAGTTGTAGTCACCTTGGGGGAGTTTCAGCTTCTTCGGCACCTTGGATGCCATCACTTCCCCTTCTGGCAACTTGTCCAGGGCCTGCTCAATGATGCGCAGACTCTGCTCTATTTCACGGTACCGCACATTGAACGCTGCCCAAGCATCGCCGTCCTGCTCAAGGGGTACTTCGAAGTCGAATTCCGGATACACCGAATAAGGCTCCGCCTTGCGCAAATCGTACGCAACCCCGGTAGAGCGCAGCAGCGGGCCTGTCACGCCATAGCGCGCGCACATCTCGGGGGTGTAATGACCTACCGTCTTCATACGTTTCTGGAGAATGACGTTGCCATTGACCAGCTCTTCGTACATAGGAAAACGCCCGCGCAGACGCTCAATAAACGTCCGAGTCCGCTCGATAAACTTATCATCGATGTCTTTACATACGCCCCCCACCCTGCTGTAACAATAGGTCAGGCGGGAACCGCACACATCTTCAAGGATATCAAGGATGTGTTCACGATCGTCGAACGTATACATTATGGGAGTAAACGCACCAAGGTCGAGCAGGTATGCACCGTACCAGAGCAAATGGCTCTGAATTCGATTCAACTCACTGGTGATTACACGAATATATTCCGCCCGCTGCGGCACCTCGATACCGGCGGCACGCTCCAGGAGCATGGCGTAGCCCTGATTATAAATCAGGGCGCCGAGGTAATCCATACGGGCCGTATTCGGCATGAATGATTTGGCCGGCTTGAATTCTCCGATCCTCTCGTGACAACGATGCACATAACCCAATACAGGCTGGGCCTCGAGGACATACTCCCCCTCCATCTTCAACAGCACACGAAGTACTCCGTGAGTACTGGGATGCTGAGGTCCCATATTCAGGACGAAGTGATGTTGTCTTTCGTCTTCTAACACATCTACATTCATAGCAATTAGCTCAGCTCCGGGCTAGGTGGAAGCTTGTGGTTTAGCTGCCTTTGCAGCTGTGGCAGCGGGCTCCTTTTTTGCAGTTGCAGGAGCCTTCTCTTCCTCAGGCTCCGCATCAGCAGGCACATGTCGCAACGCGGAAATGTCCTTCAGGTTCTTTTCGTCCTTGAGCAGTGGCTTCAGATCCACATCCTCTTCCGCCAGAATCAAGGGGACAAGGTTTGGATGTCCGGCGAACACAACACCATAGAAGTCGCGCACTTCCCGTTCGTGCCAGTTGGCTCCTTGATAGACATCCGAAATCGTGGGTACGGTACCGTCAGCCCTAACAGCTGTGCGCGCGATCACCCTGCAACGAGGGGAGCCGGCGCGGGCGAACTGATAGACCACCTCAATAGCGGGCAGCGCATGTACTGCCGTAACAAATACCAGGTAAAACCCTTCCGTCAGCATCAGTTCGGCCAGTGGGTGAACCTTGTCCGCAGCCAGAATAAGGCTGAAGTCGTAACCCGTTTTGGCGTAATCGGTCTGCTCAACTTCAGTGCCGAGTTCGAGCCATTTTTTCTGCATAGCCTTAATATCCATAGCGCATCAGGCTCCCTTCGGCATTCTGTTTTGCGGGAACGGGTTGCGTTTACCGGCAATCTTTTCCTGCAGTTGAAGTATCCCCTCAATGAGCGCTTCCGGTCTGGGGGGACAGCCGGGGACATAAACGTCTACCGGGATAAGCTTATCTACCCCAAGCACAACATCGTAGTTCGCCTCAACGTCAAACGGTCCACCGGAAACAGCACAGTTGCCCAACGCGATAACGTAGCGCGGTGCAGGCATCTGCTCATACAGAGTCAGCAAAACCGGTGCCAGCTTTCGATTTACCGTTCCAGCCACAATCATAAGGTCAGACTGCCGCGGTGAAGGGCGGAACACCTCTGCCCCAAAACGCGAAATGTCAAAGCGCGCCATACCGCTGACCATCATCTCAATCGCGCAGCAGGCAATTCCAAACGTCATGGGCCACAGTGAGTTGGCCCGACACGCATTGAGGATCTTATCGACCAGTTCCAACTGAATCAGCCCGGCCTGATGTCCTTCAGCCAGAGCCTCAACAGAATAACCCTCCTCGCTCCGCCCTAGACACTCCTTGGCGTAGGAGTGAACCTTTAACAAACTTTTCTTCTGTTCGGCCACGTAAAGACTCCCTTGACCCAGGCGTACACAATCGCCAGAGACAAAATACCCACAAATATAAACAGTTCAGTGATGCCCCGCGCTGCCGACACTTTGTCAAAAGCTGTCGCTACGGGGAACAAAAACAGAACGTCAACGTCAAACGCCAGAAAGATCAGTGCGTATAGATAGTATGAAATATCAAAACGCACATTCCACGCGGTATCGTAGGTGTCCATCCCGCATTCATACGTATCTTGCGTCTTTCCGAACCCTCCCCTTGGCGCGATCAGGCGGGCGATCACAAGGACCCCTAGGGCACAAGCCACCCCTACCGTCAAAAACACCAAGAAATACATGTAATCGATCAGATGATGTTCGACCATACCTCTTTTGCCTCCCCCTAATGGGAATACACCCTGCAACACGCGGGGTGTGAATCAAAAAATCTTGCGTAGCCACCAGACCGCGTGGTCCGCAGCATTCAGGTATCGGCGCATCTATCCAAAGAAGCTGGGACACCGCCGACCTGCACCTTGTATCTAAATGGTAAAACATTGTCAAGATCATAATAGAAGTAAAAGTGCGCTTGCCGATCGACTATCGCATAACATACTGAAACCACGAGCTTTACTATGCTGTAGCGCAACTCATCCTGCTTGTCCTACTGGATACTGTATACAATTTTCATACGGTCTCGCAGGGCGACGCACGGGTAGATTCTATGCACCAAAAGGTAGATAAAACTGTGTTCTGTTCTGTTTCTACCCTGCGGCCACACGTACCGCTCCCAAAATTATTTGACTTCTCCCCCTGCGCGTGATACGCACAAATGCTGCGCGAAAACAGGCATGTTCTCCTCGCATGTTCTCCTCAAATATTTCGCGCAGCATTTATTTTAACTCCTCCACATCCAAGCCTCCGGCTGATTCCCTGCTGTGGCAGCTATATCGGCGCGAAGAACAAAAGGACGTCACAAAATGCGTAACAACATTGTGCATATCGGTGCAGGCAAGCTCACCTATGAAATTCGCGCTATTGTGGAAATAGCCGAGAAACTTTCAGAGCTTGGCATTAAAACCAACATGGAAAACATCGGTGACCCGATCGCTAAAGGGGAGAAAATCCCCGACTGGATGAAGCAGATTGTCGCGGATCTGGCAATGCAGGACTGTTCATATGGTTATTGCGCAACCAAGGGCGTTCTTGAGACGCGCAAGTTCCTCGCAGAACGCACCAACAGTCGGGGCAAGGCACAAATAACCCCTGAAGATATTGTGTTTTTCAATGGTCTGGGAGATGCGATTCAGAAGGTGTATGGATTTCTGAAACGCGAAGCGCGTGTTATCGGCCCCTCTCCCACCTACTCTACCCACTCTTCCGGTGAAGCAGCCCACGCCGGCCAGCCACCCGTGTCATACCGCCTTGATCCGGACAACTACTGGTATCCAGATCTTGATGATCTGCGCCTGTCGATCAAATACAATCCGGCCATCTGTGGCCTGTTGATCATCAACCCGGACAATCCGACCGGGGCGGTATACCCGGAACGGATTCTGGTGGAGATGCTGGAGCTGGCGCGTAAATACGATCTTTTTGTTATCTGCGACGAGATCTATCACAATATTATCTACAATGGGGAATCAACCCGCCCCATTTCCGATCTCGTCGGGGATATCCCCGCCATCGCCATGAAGGGGATCAGCAAAGAGTTCCCCTGGCCCGGTTCCCGCTGTGGCTGGATCGAGATCTACAACCGCGACAAGGATCCGATGTTCGCTCAGTACATACAGTCTATCGTGAACTCGAAGATGGTTGAGGTGTGCTCCACCACCTTGCCGCAAAAAGCGATCCCAAAAATTCTCAGCCATGAGCAATATCCTATATACCTGAATGAACGTACTGCAAGATACGAAAAGTACTCCAACATTGCCTATAACATCCTCAAGGATGTCCCGGGAATCAAAGTCAACCGCACCAATGGCGCTTTTTATATGAGCATTGCCTTCAAACGTGACCTGCTCAACAACACTGGCTCTCTTCCCATTGAAAACACTGAAGTACGTTCCATGATCGAAAACCTGGTCCAGGAGCCGGGCACCTCGCCAGACAAGCGCTTTGTCTACTATCTGCTCGCAGCTACTGGAATATGCACTGTACCCTTGAGCTCATTCTCGACCGTTGAGCAGGGTTTCCGTATCACCCTGCTGGAGCGCAATGAAAAAGAATTTACCAATATCTTTAAGACCATTGCTAAAAGCATCACCGCATATCTGAAATCCAATTCCTGACAAACCGGCTGCAGCAGCCAAGGAGCTCTGTTTACATGCAAGCACCAGAGATTGACCTCAACCAGGCAGCACTGACCATCGACACCATCCGTCTTCTGGCCGCCGATGCGGTAGAAAAGGCTAATTCCGGCCATCCCGGCACACCAATGGAAGGTGCCCCGTTGGCGTATCTGCTGTATACCAGACATATGCGCCACAATCCGGCGAATCCGGACTGGGCCGGGCGCGACCGCTTCATTCTCTCCTGTGGGCATGGCTCCATGTTGCTGTACAGCACCCTGCACCTGTGTGGATACCCTCTGAGTCTTGACGACATCAAACAGTTTCGCCAGTTTGGGAGCAAAACTCCGGGGCACCCGGAATTTGGGCACACCCCCGGGGTTGAAACCACTACCGGACCCTTGGGACAGGGTATTGCCGTGGGCACCGGTATGGCTATGGGGGCTAGATTTCTGGCAGAAAAGATCGACGCTGAGCTGTTCAATTACAATATCTATGCCCTGTGTTCTGATGGCGACATTATGGAGGGAGTTTCGGCCGAATCCGCATCCCTTGCCGGCCATCTGCGCCTCGGCAATCTGATCTATCTATATCTGGACAACAAAATCTCCATCGAGGGGGCTACCTCCCTGGCTTTCAGCGAAGAGGTTGCGACGCGCTATCTAGCCTACGGCTGGCATGTAGAGCGGGTTACCGGAGAAAATCTCCTTGAGGTAGACGCCGCCATCGAACGCGCCAAATGCGACCCACGCCCTTCCTTGATCATAACGCGCACCAATATCGGGCAGGGCTCTCCCAACAAGCAGGGGACGGCTGCAGCTCACGGTGCTCCGCTGGGAAGCGAAGAACTGAAGTTGACTAAACAAGCATTGGGGCGCAACCCAGACGAGCATTTTTCCGTTCCCGAAGCAGTACACACCCACATGGCCGGACTCAAACCACGGGGTGCTGAGTTGGAACAGCAGTGGCAGCACAAATGTGACGAAAAAGCCAAAGCCAACCCGAAACTGGCGGCCTGGCTGGACGCTACCCCCCCTGACAGTGCCACTCTTGACAAACTGCTGCCCCACTTCGAAGCTGGCAAAAGTGTGGCTACCCGCAGCGCCAGCGGTGCAACGCTGAATGCTCTGGCCGCCGGTCTGCCGCTGATGCTTGGCGGCTCTGCGGATCTGGCGCCGTCCAACAACTCCCACCTCAACGCGGCTGATGCGTTCCGTCCCGGCCACGCCGGGCGTAATATCCACTTCGGTATCCGTGAGCACGCCATGGGGTCGATCCTCAACGGCCTATGCCACACCAGAGGGCTGCTGCCGTTCGGTGCTACCTTTATGATCTTCTCCGATTATATGCGGCCCCCCATGCGGATGGCTGCCCTGATGGGGATCGCCCCGATATACATATTTACCCACGACTCCATCGGGGTAGGGGAAGATGGCCCTACACATCAGCCTATAGAGCAACTCAGTGGCCTGCGTAGCGTCCCGAATCTCACGGTGATCCGCCCGTGTGACGCAAACGAAACTGCACAGGCCTGGAAGGCCGCCCTGCTGCAGCGCACCGGCCCCACCGCCTTGATACTCACCCGCCAGGGGTTGCCAACCCTGGAGCGCACAGACGCTACCAGCGCGGAACTGTTGCATAAGGGGGCCTACATCCTTGCCGCAGAGCAGCACGCTCTGGAACTGATTCTGCTCGCCAGTGGCTCAGAAGTACAACATGCTTTAGCAGCTCGGCAAGAGCTGGAGAAGGACGGTATCGGTACCCGGGTGGTCTCCATCCCCTCGTGGGAGCTGTTTGAAGCCCAGGACGGCGTCTATAAAGAAAAAATCCTCCCCCCTGAGTGCCGCAAGCGCCTGGCTATCGAAGCCGGGTCGACTTTCGGTTGGGAGCGTTATGTCGGACTGGATGGCGCTATAGTCGGGATGGGAGGGTTCGGTGCCAGCGCTCCCGGTGATGAACTGATGCACCATTTCGGGTTTACTTGCGCCAACGTAGTCAAACAGGCGCGCAAGCTCTTCCACAAAAACTGACTCCTGCAGCATTCCAATCCGCACAAGACAAAAAAAGCCTGAAGCACTCCATTCTAAAGAGCTGCTTCAGGCTTTTTTTATGTCTCTTCAAATACCAGGTAAGCCGGACACATCTACCCGTGTCATTTTGCCTCCGCTGCCGTTGAAATACCGGACACAATATTTTTGTGCTCACTTACCCCATTATGCTGCCCCAGCAGCTCCTGATTACCCAAGGGCAGGGTGACTGTCACCATAGTCCCTGCGCCGGGTTTACTAACAAATTGCAAGGTGCCGGCGTGCGCCTCCACAATCTTGCGACAGATAGCCAGACCAAGGCCGGTTCCCTCCCTCTTGGTGCTATAAAAGGGTTCAAGCACCCTACTGACAACCTCCTGCTCCATCCCCACGCCCCGGTCTTTAATAAGCACCTTGGCCACACCTGCAGTACGGGTTACAACGGAACCGATGGACCCTCCCTTCTCCATGGACTCCTGTGCATTCTGGTACAGGTTATTAAACACCTGGCGCATCAGTTCAGGATCTGCCATTACATACAAGCGCTTCTCTCCACCAAAAGCAAAGGTTATGTTGGCAAAATCCTCGCGCGTGGAGAGTTCTGCGCCGATACGCTGCAGGAAATCAACCAGGTTGATTTTTTGGGTAGAAGGTTCCCAGCGTTTGGAAAATGCCAGCATCTGGGTCACCGTATTCTCAATGCGATCTGCAAGCGTCAGCATCTCCTCCAACACCATACGCTGCGCCGAGGTCAACTCATTCTGCTTGAGGAGTAGTTGGATCCCGCCGCTGATTCCCGTCAGAGGGTTCCGCACATCATGGGCTACCGATGCCCCTATCTGGCCGATAGCCGCCAAACGTTCATGGTGAGACACCTGTTCGTGCATCTCCTTGAGCTCCGATATGTCCCGGATGGTCCACAAAAACATGGGTTCGGGGCTCTCTTCCATAAGGCAGCCGCGCACATGTACATACAACTCACTTCCATCACGCCGCCGGGCGCGCGCTTCGCAGCCAGCGGTGAAGCAGCGACATGATCTTGCATCTGTACGCATGCGCTCCTGCAGGCGCTCACCGAACGGTGGGGCCAGAAGCGTATAAATCTTTTCCCCCACCAGAGATCCATCTGCATAGCCGAGCATAACTTCGGCCCCTTTGTTGCCAGATTTTATCGTTCCGTCAGCGCCAACGCCTAAAATTGCATCCGGTGTAGTATCCAGAATCAGGTGGGTTCTGGCTTTACTCCGCTCCAACTTGACCGTTATTTCGTCCTTGAACTCTATTTGGGCTCTGATCCGACCCAACATGCGCTCAAACTCACGCGCCAGAGTGCCGATCTCATCTTCACCTTTGAGATTTTCAGGCAGACTTGTCCATTGGGCATTATCTCCTATACGCTGCACACTGGAAGTAAGATGGCGCAACGGCAGCACCACAAACCGATGTAGAATCACCAACATCAAGAGCAAAACCGCGCTCCCGGCAATAAGGTTTCCCTGCATATTCCGCAACAACGCTTTTTCCCCCTGTTGCATCAGGGTCCGCTCCATATGCATCCGCGCTACCGCGACCGGCTTCCCCCACAGATCAAACAGGGCAATATATCCCTGCATAAAATTCATATCGGCTGGGTCCGGGCGACTGAAGATCTTACCGTGGCGCAGTAGATTGAGTTCTTCCGCGCGGAATGACGCCTTGACTTGATTCCAGGGGATAAATTCAACCCTATTGAGCTCGTGATGATCAACCCTTCTGGTCACCTCCCCCTTAAGCATGCGCCCCATGATCAGGTATCCCCGTATCTCTCCTACCCCCGCACTGGGTATTATGGGGCGCGCCGCTACAAGCATAACCCCCTGCTTAAGACTGACCAGCCCGGTGCGCGAATCTTCCGCCCCCTCAATCTGCAGAAATGGTTCATCCAGACTCCATTGCGGCCGCGCCCAGAAGGCGTCGTCAGCATACGGTTCACTGCGGTTCAGATCATAAAAATTGTGCCAGACCTTGCGCCCGGAGGTGTCGACGTAGCAGATGAGATTCAGGTTGTTGTGGTCAAAAGAGGTTGAAACAAGGTTGGACTCTATGTATGCAATATTATGATCCCGGATAAAGACATAGGTATCATCCCATGCGGCCCAGTCATAACAGAACCGATCAAGGGCTTCGAGCTCATAACTCAGCTGTTCACGCACATGCCGAGTCTGTTCGTAAACCAGAAGGGTCTCCTGGCGGTGAAAGCTCGGCAGAATCTCGCGTTGCTGGATATAATAATGGAGCCAGCCCCACACCAGCACTCCCACAATAATGGTCAATATCATTTTGACCTGTATGCTGAGCTTCATCCCCAAAATACCCCCGAATCCCTGAAAGAGCATCCTGCCACCTCAGAGAGGTAATCATTTAGCTCATGACTTCAGTACGCCCACAGGCGCGCGCATAACAATACAAATATACTTCCCTTCAAACTCGCGCGCAAGCAGTGCCCACATCTGAAGTACTGCGGTATCGTATAAAAAGGAGGACACAGCAACACCCTCTCCGTCCAAGGCTAGAACCAGGGCAAGGCGACGGTCTTTACAGGATGGAAGGAGACAATTGAAAGGGTGAGTGAAATATCTTAGAGAGGACACTAGAAGTCTGTCGGACTTCCCATGAATCTACGGCGAAAAATCCGCTAAATTCCTAGCTGGCTGAGTACATGCGATACCCCCCCGTATCGTTCTGTTTGGCAGCATACATGGCCTGGTCTGCATGCGCCAGCAGTGACTCCACTGTGTTGCCATCATCTGGATATACCGCTACGCCAAAACTGGCCTGGATAACAAATTCCATATCTTCAAGAGCAAAGGGTTCCTCCAGACGGCGCTGCGCCTTGTGCACTATCCCGACAATATGTGCCAGTTCGCGCAGACCGGTTACTACTATCACAAACTCATCCCCGCCAATACGACTTACGGTATCGTTCTCGCGCAGCGCCTGGGATAGACGTTGACCCACCTGGCGCAGGAGGAAATCCCCCTGGGCATGCCCCAAGGTGTCATTCACCTGTTTGAACCCGTCGAGGTCGAGAAATATCACCGCACAGTACTGGCCATAGCGTGCGGCACACGCCATGGCCTGCCGCAGACGGTCAGGCAGAAGATGACGGTTGGGCAGACCCGTGAGGCCATCATAATAAGCCAGCCTGAGCAAGTGCTGCTCCTGGGCTTTACGATCGCTGATGTCGCGGAACAGAGCACGCACACTGTGGGGTTTCCCCTTTTTATATCCAAGGGAGCAACTCCCCTCCAAAATTACCTTATCCCCGCTTATGGTACGCATGGTGATCTGAAACAACTCCTTGTCTTCCTTCCGTTGCGCCAGATTACGCATGCGCTGGCGGCAAAAACTCTGACATTCGGCATCGATCACGCTAAAAATATTCTTCTGCATCAAGTCAGCATCCGCATACCCCAACAGATCCTTCCACGCCTGATTCACGTACAGAATCCGCCCTTCCAGATCGACCACATGGATCAGAATCTCCCCCTTGTGGAACACATCTTCATAGGAAAAATGGGGAACAGACAGAGGTGCATCTCTCCTGCTCCTCTGCGTTCGACTTAGCAGATAGCCCAGAGCCAGACCGTTTAGCCCCAGACCCAGTCCAATACCATACCCGCTGACGCTGCGCCAGATTTGTGCGCCTCCGGCAATGCGACGTTCGAGCGTATAAACCGCTAGCACCATAAACAGCAGAACCGCTACTAGTAAAAGTAGATGGCCGCGGTAGCGCCAAACCTTGAAATCCATACTTTACCGTTCATGCCTATACATGAATCCTCAGCCACACTAACGTAACAGGAAAAAAATGGCGTCAGCCGAAACTGACGCCCATGACTTAATACATACAATTATAACACAACCACCCCGGAAGGGGTCAAGTCCGAAATGTGCTGTAAATTCTCTCCGGTCATTGACGTTTTTAGCTTGCTAGGGCAACCGTCTTGCTCCCCTGGCTAGCTGTTATTTGGGCTTCTGCCCACTCCTTAAATTCATCCAT